>Ga0209541_10001081_pt1 | contig 54309 bp, 81 predicted proteins | sample RifCSPlowO2_01_FD_184027 | JGI IMG/M metagenome (GOLD analysis project Ga0209541, IMG submission 184027) | Groundwater microbial communities from Rifle, Colorado - Rifle CSP2_plank lowO2_0.1 (SPAdes) (version 2) | ecosystem: Environmental > Aquatic > Deep subsurface > Groundwater | place... | reverse complement strand
AAAATATTTATTTAAAGCTATTGCTTTGGATAAATGCTCTTTTCTTAACAATTCCAGGTAAACTATTTTCTCCTTTTCTATAACAAAATAAAGATTATGTAAGGCCATGTTGGTTTTATTATAGCATAAAACATAAATAGTTACAAGCAAAAATTGATTAAATTAAATACGGGATGATGTTATATTACCGATGGTATCTCAATTGATTTGAATTTAGTATGATATAAACAAGCCCCCCTTAATAAAAGTTTAACATCTTTTATATTAACGACGGTATTTCAATTTTGCTCAGTCATTCCATTAAATATACTTTAGCAATTAAGGATTTAATTTCCTTATAAATTATCCTTCTGACGATTCTCGAATATCAACCTCTGTTTCAATTCCAGACACGCCCGTATTCTCAACAATGAAACTATACGGCACCGGCGCCGCGTTAAACTTCTTCTCCACACCTTCACCATTGTAAGTCAAATCAACAAAACCCTCATAATCCAAGGTGAGCAAAACTCTGTATTTTCCCTGCACCCCCTCAGTAACTATCTCAACTCTTCCGCGGGTTATAGTAATGCCCGGCTCAGAGTAAGGATAATTAAGTTCATCCAGCAAAAGAACAATTTTATCTTCGTCTTGATAATTAAAATAAAGCTCTCCTTTTTTCATTCCGAGCTCTTCAATATTCCTCAGATTTCCAGGCCCGTAATCAACAACTTCAACTATTTTTCCGTCAAGTGAGTTCAGCGACTCTATGCTCTGCTCAACAACAACTTTCTCCCTTGATTGCGTTATCTTCGGCATCATAATCGCAAGCGTGATTCCTATAAGCGCCAACCCAATTAAAGTATACAGCACAGTTTCAACCCATATCTGCCCCTTTTTCTTTAACATAAAACATTCATCCCACTGATTGAGTCAGTTTTGTCCTCGCAAATCTTATCATCCAGCACAACATAAATCTCAGCCCTTTCGTAAAGTTTAGTTGTTGTAAATTTATACGTCTTTACCTCTCCCGGTCCAGGAATTGTTATTGGCGCACCAGATACATACATCGCAACTCCAAGACTTGCACTTCCGTCAGATATATCTAAAACTTCTGTCTCCCCAGAACCAATATCAACAAGAGAAATTTTAAATCCTTTAACTTTGCTTGCAAGTTCCTCATCTCCGCCTGCTTCTATTGAAAAAATGTATTCACTGTTTGCAATATCTTTGCAGTTTGTTTCAAACTCTTCTCCGAAATCCCTGTAAAACCTGAAATAATCATTATAGTCGAGGCATTTTGTGCTTCCCTCAATATTATTCCTCACCAAAGGCACAACTATCGTCGCTATAATCGCAACAGTCGCCACTGTCAACAGAACTAAAGATACAGTAGCAACAACATCTGAAACGCCCCTTTTTTTCATCTTATGCCTCAACACTAACTTCAATGCCATAATCGCTGTCACAAACATGAGTTACTCTTCTTGTTTCAGTTGAACCCAACAAGATTGGAATAACAACTAACTCTTCCCCTGCTAAATTCCAGGTTCCCCCATCAATACTTGCAGATTCGCCATTTCCAATTCCGTTTCCTTCAATCTCTGGGCCTGAAAAAGAATCTGACAACTCAATACTCCCGCCAGTAAGGCTTTTCTCCCTCACTTCAATCCCATAAATCGGAACATTCCCGTTATTCTGAATAGCAACACTCCCGTCAGAAAATGCCTCAGCCTCAAACACAACTTCTGCACAGCTACTCTCTATCGCTCTATCACTTTTCTGAACACTCTCCCCAATGTAACTTCTCGCCCAGAGAAAGATAATAACTGCCAAAACCAAAGCAATTGCAATCAGCAGGACAGTCGCTATTGCCGGCGATACACCCTTTTTATTCATCTTACTAATTATTATCAATTCTTTAAAAACTTATTGACTACCAAGATAATCTGCATCGTTTAATTTTTATGCACCGAACAAGACTTAAACACCTTTCAGCATGAAAACATAACCCATGTAGACTCAACAATTGTTATTTACCGAAGTATTCTTCTTAATAGAATTGGCATGCTATAGCCGAAGACGTAAATACTCCCGAGCATAAAAATATAATTAATGTAAACTTGACATGTTTATTATATTACCGAATGTATTATCAGTTAATCCGGACTGGTCGCGGCGTAAATGAAGAGTGTGACAAGATATTAATGTCCTTTACTACAGACGTGATATATTCGCTGTATCACCGATAGTATTCTCCCTGCTGCAAAAATCTAACTCGTCTCAACATGATTCTTAGTTATAAACTGATAAGCCGAGTAAGCCGCAGTGCATCCCTCGGCAACTCCTGTAATCGCCTGTTTGAACGGCTTGTCAGCAACATCTCCCGCAGCAAAAACTCCAGCAGCATTTGTCTCAGATGTTTTATGGTCAATTATTATTTCTCCGGCTTCATTCAACTTGACGCCCAAATCATTCGCCAAACCAGACAGAAAAACATGTCCAATCGCCACAAATACGCCGTCAAGTTTCAATTCATTGCTTCCCTTGTAAGCCCTGTCAAGTCTAACTCCAGTAACAAACTCCTTCCCCAAAACCTCAACAACGTTTGTCTTCGCTATAACTTCAATTTTTTTGTTCATTTCAACTCTTTTTAGATTAACAGGCTCGGGTTTAATCTTGTCTGTTCTTGCAATTATGTAAACTTTTTTGCAGTGTTCTGCCAAAACCAAAGAATCCTTCGCAGCAGAGTCGCTTCCCCCCACTACTGTAACAATTTTATTCTTAAACAAAGGCGCGTCGCACAAGGCGCAGTAGGCAACACCTTTGTTTTCAAGCTCAAGACTTCCAGGAACTTCAAGCTTCTTCCACTTTGTTCCGGTCGCAATCAAAATAGTTTTGCCAAAATATTCTCCCTTATTCGTTTTTACCCTAAACTTTCCCGCCCTGCCAGAAATATTTTCAACCTTTTCCTGCCTTAATTCAACTTCTTTGTAGCTAAGAGCGTGTTCTTTTATCTTTTCTGACAATTCTGTTCCAGACAACCTGATAAAACCAGGGTAATTTTCAACAATATTTGTCGTCGTTATAACTCCTCCTATCGGAAGTTCAGAACTGTTTGAAGCGCCGAAAACAACCGACTTCAGTCCAAGACGCGCTCCATACATAGCAGCCGCCAAGCCAGTAACTCCGCCGCCGACAATAACAAAGTCAAATTCATTTTTGTTAGCCATTATTCATATTGAAAAGTTTATTATATAAATCATTCGCTATGAAAATTAACGAAAAGAGCGATACATTTTAGAGCAAATAGCCGATTAATACGAGCACAGACTAAGAAATATTAACATGGATTTGATGCGAATTTTATTATTGATGGCATTCTCCAATTAATCAGGATTATTAAGTCAAAATAAAACCTAACGTTTTTTATTATGTTATTATATTCCTTGTCTTTTCTATAATTATCCAAAGCAAAATCTATATTAATCTTAAGATTCTAAGAAGAAAATGAAGCGAAAATATGCATTAATTCTTTCACTCCTTATAACAGGACTCATTGCTAGCAATGTCTATATCGTATCTTTCATAAAAAATCCAGCTGAAAGTGTGCTTGTGTCAAGGACAATTGACGGCGACACTTTAGTGTTGGAAAACGGGGAAACAGTCAGATTGCTAAACATCAACACTCCAGAAAAAAATGAAGATTACTACAAAGAAGCAGCAGACTATCTCAAACAGCTGGAAAACAAGACAGCCATAGTAAAAAGGCAAGGCAAAGACAAATACAGCAGAACGCTCGCAAGAGTTTATCTCGACGACAAATACATAAATCTAGAAATAATAGAGCAAGGACTGGCAAAAAAATTTCTTGTTGAACAGTCAGAACTAAAAGAATTTTCAGACGCAGAGGCGCAAGCAATAGAAAATGAAAAAGGTATGTGGACTCATTCAGAAAATTTCAATTGCCTGGCTTCAGAAATAAATCAGGAAGAAGAGATTATAACTCTGATAAACTCATGCCAACAGATAAATTTTCAGGATTGGATTATAACAGACGAGAGCAGAAAAAGATATAAGTTTCCTTCTATTAGTTTCTCTGTAATAAACATTCACTCAGGACAGGGAAATGACAACTCAACATCATTATTCTGGAATCAGAAGCAGTCAGTCTGGAACAACGACTTTGACACGCTTTACGTCTTTGACAAAGAAGGCAATATCGCTCATTACCATCCTTATGGCTATTAGTCTAACCTCAGCGCTCGAAATTTCAATAAACTCTCCGCTAGAAGTAGATTTAAACGAAGAATTCACAGTCTCTATTAACGCAGATTCATCAGAAACCCATGATGTAAAAATCTTTATCCATAGTTCTGACGACGAGAAAATCGAGCAAAACGAATACATTTCAGAGATTTACAGCGACGGATGGAAAAACCCCTATTACTATCTGAAAGAATCTTTCCCAGAAAAGAAAGAATACAAAATAAAAGCCACAAGTTCGCCAGCAAAAGAAATCTGCGCGAGATTAAGAAAAACCGGAACAAGTTCGTTTTCAACACAATGCCAATCAATAAAAGTTTTAAAATCTGAAACAGAAGAAGAAACAGAGGACGCGGAAGAAGATAACGAAGAAATTAAAGAAAACGCAAGCATAGGCAATATCCAAGATGATTTACCTCAACAGCAAATAGCTCAACCATCACAGTTATCGTTGAACAGCGAAAAACTCTTTCTCAATTCTCCATCGGAAGAAAAAGCTCAAAAAACATTTATTACAAAACAGGAAAAAACTCGGCTTGGGATTATCTATAGCTTCACAGCCTTCACTCTTGTCGTGATAATTCTTCTTGCCTTGAAGAAATTGTAACTATAATTTTTAATTCGGTTAAATAAGTATCAAGTAAAAATTCTAGTTGTATTCATAAAATAACAACCTGCCTTGATAATCAGATTTTATTATTAATTATTCTTTTTGATTTATTTTCACCAGAGAAAGTTAAATCCAATAATTTTAAAAACTCTTTATTCTAAATCTTAAAATGTCCAAAATACAGGCATCTTTGATTATAGAAATTCTCGGCCGTCCGCCAGAGCATATAACAGAAGCATTGCATACAGTTGTAACAAAAATCGGCGCTGAAAAAGGAATTAAGGTTTTGAACAAGACTTACCACGAACCAATAAAAGCCCAGGACTCAAAAACTCTTTACACCGCATTCGCAGAAGTCGACGTCGAACTTGACTCCCTGCACCATTATTTCGGATTGATTTTTATGTACATGCCGGCGAACATTGAGATAACCTCGCCAGAAAAGCTAACCATCCAGAACTTGGAGCTAAATGAGCTTGGCAATGCCCTATTGCAAAGACTGCACAATTACGACGCTGTCGCGAAAAAAATGATTGCAGAAACAAGCTATCTAACAGAAAGTCTAAAGCACTATGCTCCGCATTTGTTCAAGGAAAAAGAAGAAGTTTCTCAGGAAGAAGAAAAGAAACCAAAGGAAAATAAATAATTAACACAAAATACAACCATCCAGTATCATAACCTCAACCTCAAATCCTCCTGCTCGCCCCAAAAAATAATTAACATAAAATCCAATCACACTCATTAAATGATTCACAGATGAACCAAGCGTGATTTTACTATATTAATTATTTTCCTTCCTCAATAACTAAGGCATTTCCCCCTCAACTTCTTTGACTTTCTTCGCCAAAACATCACCGCCACGCCCACCCGACTTTCTATATTTCACCCACACAATAACCAATAATACAACGACAATTCCAAGAATCAGCCACCCAATCCACGCTTTGCTTCCCCCACTGCTCGGCTCCCCGCAGCTTCCCAAACAGCAGAATCCGTCTGCACTTTCTGTTTCGTCGCCCTGGCAAACTTCGTCAGCAGTGCAGACAATCCCGTCAAGTTCCGCGCATGAGTAAAGATTCTCTTCTCCTTCAGAATCATCAATGTAATCTGTTCTGCTTTCGCTTTCATTCTCGGTGAAATCAATCTTAATCAGCAGATAATCGTTTGCTTCGCCGTAGCGCACTTCAACAACCTCTCTTATCGGCGCGCTTGTATTAACCAGCGTAAAATTGACATAGGCAGTCGAGTTCGGCATTATGCTTCCATTGATTTCACCAAGCTCAAAGATTTGCCTATTGTAAACAAACGTAACCTCCCCAATCAAATCCTCTCCATCGTTGAAAACCCCAAATCTATAATTTTTTGGCTCTTCTTCAATAAAAATCACTTTCTCAATTCTGCTCGGAACAAACTTTAATGAAACAATCCCTCCAGGAATTATCACAGGGGGCTCTTCATCATCAGGAATATCGTCCGTGTCATTAATAACAACTTCCTCATCAACTTTAACATACGCCGGCAAAACATAATCCCCGACAGAAACATCAACCAATCTCAACTCTCCTGACGAATCAACATTAAAACTAACAATGTTCTTACCTGGCTTTAAATTAACTTCGCGGGCAGAAGGAAAATCAACATTAATCATCTTGTCAGAGTCTTCAAACAAAAACACCTCCAAATTGAAATCATCTCCGGCAAATATCACGCCAGGCTTGACGTTATAACTTATTTTACTGCCAGAAACAGCAAAACTAACATTGAAATCAATAACTTCTGGATACCCTCCGACAGTTGTCGCAACGTCATAAATAAACAAAGTATAATTATCTTCCAGCGTTGGAGCAATCAGCCAAACATAATAACTCTCTCCAAGCTTCCGAACTCCGTAATCAACGCCGACATCAATATACCCCTGCCTCTTGACTTCAATCTGCTCTGCAGTTATTCCCTTCAAAACATTTCCCTCAAGTTTACCAATAATTGTCTCGCTGGGCTTATAACTTTCTTTAAAATTCATGCTTAACGCGCTCGCACTAAAAGCTAAGAATATAACCAAGAAAGCCAGCATCACTCTTTTCATTGTTTTCCTAATCAGAGCCATTATTTATTTCTTTTCTTTCTATAAAAAAACTTATTTGCTGTTTTCTTATCAATCCAAACATGTCTATTTGATTTATTAATTAAATCTACAGAAGTTAATTCCTTAAATGCATATACTTCAACTTCTTTATTCTCTTCTCTGACGTAATCAGCAAGTTGTGCAAAATCTCCATCTCCTGAGATTAGGATTGCTTTGTCATATTTATCCTTACAAGCATCTCTTAACATATCTAAAGACAAATGAATATCATCGCCCTTTATTACATAGTATTCTTGCTTATCTTTATTTACCCTTTTTTGTCTTTTGCAGAGAATAACCTCGCATTTCGGAATTTTTCTAATACGCTCAAAAAGTTTCATTTGGTTCCAATAAACCCATTTATTGAGATTTTCTTTTAGAGGGGCGTTATAATAATAAATTGTGATAAGTTCGTCATTCCCAATAATGCTTCTAATAAATTTTTCAAAATCAAAGAAAATATCCGAATATCTCTCGCTGATTGTCTTTAATCCATAATAAAAATTAGCTCCGTCAATATAAACAGAAACTCTTTTAAGTTTATTCTCTGTCATTTTAATAAAATCCGGTCTTGACATAAGTCCAGAACCGGGGATACGTAAGCGGGATGTCCGAAGACTTAAGGCGTTCCCTGACACCCTAATAACTTCAAATATTTGTTATATTTAATTCTTTCGTTGATTTGTTCAATTTAAAACAATTCCAAAGTTAAAACCCAATTATCTCACTAAAATCATACTGCCTGTAATCTATAGCAATGTTGCTCATTCATACCCCAAGTTAATAAGAATTAATTGAAAATACCGCAGACGTGTTTTTTATGTTGGGTAATCTCAGAGTCTTATGCTATAATTGACAGATTTGTTTTATTTTAATCATCTGTTCCTGTCTCAAATATTTCAGATGCAAAAGCATGTTAACATAGCGATATGAATCCATATTAACGAAGGTATTCTCAACTAAAACTTTATTTCCTTTTTCTCTTCATCTCACCCCAGACAAGATATACCAGCACAACAATCAGCACCGTCGCTATAACATTAGCGAATGTAAAGAATGGGAGCTTTACCGGAGATTGGCAGAAAGTTTCATAACTGCAGGAGTTTGTATTCACATCGCAATAAGGATCTGCCAACGCACATTCATCACTCCAGACTCCGCTTTCCCTCCATTCATAATCAATTGTTCTTGTTTCTTCGCCAGAGCAATCAGTCTGACTCAAAAATGTATACACGCATTGCGAGCCAAACGGATTAGTCGAACCGCAGGTTGTCGAAGCAGGATCCCACGTGCAGTCCAATCCAATTTGTGATGCTGCGCAATTGCAGGTATCTTCTTCACTAAACCCGCCGAAACCTTCTTCAATATCCGAGCACACTACTGCATCATATTCAAATGGCTCTGGGCATGTTGGTGGTTCTGTAATATCATTGCAGCTTGTTGTTTCAATCTGGCATGTTGCCTGGTCGCATACTAGATTTCCAGATTCATAGGTATCTGGGTCATATTCATCACACTTGTTAACACCGTCGCCATAAATCCCAAAATCGTTAGGCACAGTCCAAATTCCATTTGCCCCAGTTTCACATTCTTCCCCAGATTCAATTTCTCCATTCCCGCATGATTGCTGTGATGCGCAAGAATCTGGTCCATCAGGATTAACAACACAACCATTCGGACAAAGGGTGCCAGAATTTTCCCATTCCAAACAACTATCAGCATCATAATTTCCACAATTTGCTAATCTATCTAAACCATTTACAACTCTGCAATGTAAACCTGTTGAAGGACAGGCATTTGAGCAGCTTCCGATACATCCAGTTGTATCAAATTTACATTCATTAGCATTGCCTACAGGATAACATCCTAACACGCCACCGCCTGCATATCCTTGGTTTACACATGTTTCAGTAAAGCTAACACCAGGTTCACATTCTTCACCAGGTTCAACTTCCCCATCTCCACAAACTGTTCCACCAGAACTGACACAAACCCCTAAATCCAAATCACAGGTTTCTCCTGCTCCGTAGCATGTTGTGCAATCCAAAGTTACACCACATCCGTTATCAAGCATCCCACACTTTTTGTTGTCTGCATAATAATCGTTACAAGTATATGCCGGGTTTACAGGACACACGCATGCTCCGTTAACGCATGAAAACTCATCATTGCAAATAGCCTCGTCATCTACAACATCATTACAGTTGTCATCTTCACCATTGCAAAACTCCTGATTATCCTGAGTATCGGGAATGCATTCACATCTTGCCGGAGGCCACAATGGTCCATCCGGGTCAACACACCCCCATGTCTGCCCTAAAGTTGAATAGAAAACTCCGCAATCACCAGGACCTGTTAAAATGGGGTCCCCTGCAGGACTGTCACCTGAACAATATGCTTCACGGAGTTTCGTAGAATCCGCAGTATCACACACGTCATACGCGTATGAAGTAGTCCCTTTATACACGTAACTCCCTTCTTTTATTTCATCCCGTATGGGCCCGGAAGGAGAGTCCCTTCTATCAACATCTACGCATTGACTAGTAGATTGGCAAGCAGTACAACTTGCAGTATTGAAAGTGCACGAGTCTGTACAAGCGAGAGTGCCGCCGCAATACGAACTACTAACATCTAAGCAGGTATTTCCGTCTAATGGATTAGTCGCGCTGTTATCGCATTGCTCATTTCCATCCACGATTCCATTTCCGCATGGACAGATGTCTAGGGAGATTTGTTCGAAGATTTCTGTCAGAACGCTTTCTTGATCAGTCGCCCAATAATCATAATAATGATTGTCAGAGGTTGCTATTTGTTTAAGGAAATCTCTGCGTTCTGTTTCAGCTGGCCCAATTCTATGTCCTATAACATAAATAACTGTGTTAGGATTTGAATGTTTAGCTAAGTTTGCCCAATTTATCGCATCATTTTCACAACGCTCTGTATTAAACCAGCATATGTCTCCATCAGTCATCGTATTTGGCTTGCCATCAGACAGAATGATTATCGCCTTTGAAACCCCTGGCCTTCCATTGTCAGAATCCAACTGCTCCCGCGCTTTTTTAATTCCCGAACTCATTCCAGTCAACCCACTAGCTTGAATGCCGTTTATTTTATTGTGGACGGCACTATAATCAGTTGTTAATGCTCTATCTAAAGTAGCGCCTGTCCTAAAAGTTACAAGTCCCGCTTTATGATATGAAGGATTCAACAAATTAACAAAAGTATTCATTGCATTTTTTGCATTCGACAGGGGAGGATTATACCAAGGAGTTGCCATTGTTTCAGAAGCGTCAATTACCAGCATAATATCTGCATCTATATTACAAACTTCAGCGCCAGCAAACGCTCCAAAAACTATCACTAAAACAAATCCTAAAATCACTCCCTTTTTCATCTCCATTCTAAACATCCAATCTTTTTAAACTTTTTAGTTCTTGCGAAGTTAATTATTCAGAAAGGTAATAATCTAAATTAAACGAAAAGTATCTCCTATAAATCTCAATAAATAATTATCTCAGTAAATCTATACTCAATTAAATTGGCTGATTCGTTTTTTATTAACCTTTTTGGATTATTTAGGACTCTGCCAATGAGTATTATTTCAATCAAATAAAATAACATTAAAATTTTATCTTCTCAATTTTTTTCTTCAGCTTCGTCAAATCTCTCTCGATTATATTCCAAACTCTGTCTATATTAACCCCAAAATAAGCATGGTTTAACACATCTCTAAACCCTGCTATATCCTTCCAGGGAATATTTGGATATTTCTCTCTAAACGAAGAAGGTATATTTTTCACAGCCTCTCCGATTATTTCTAATTGCCTTATTACAGCACTTTGTCTTAAATTGTCTTTAGAAAATTTTTCTCTATTTAACCCCTTTACAAATTCCCTTATATTCTTTATGCTCTCTAAAATGTCTTCTATAAACAATCTAACATCTCTTTTCATATTATTCTCACTTCCTCTTTCAGGATTTTCTCTTTTATCCTTGGCTTTATTGAATTGTATTCCACCAAATCAACCTTTCTTTTCAGGATTTCTTCCAGCAATCTAATCAGTTTTATAAAACCAAGCAAACTCATTCTCTTGTCTTCAATATCTACAACTATATCAACATCGCTGTTTTCCCCTTGCTCGCCTCTGGCATAACTGCCAAAAATTCCAGCCCGGCTTACATTATTTCTTTTTAATATCTTTATTATTTTAGGTTTAATCCTTTCAATTTCCTTGTTTGTTTTCTTTATCTTTTTAGACAACAACTTTTCATCAGCCATCTTCTCTTTTATTAACAGTTCTGAATTTGATAAATCATGCCCAAGATAAACTCTTTTTTTTGAAATCTTCTTTCCCTTCCTCACAGAGAGCACTCTGTAATAATACTTTTTTCCGTTAATATTTCTCGTCTCGGTATATGACATACATCTTTATGTCCACATAGTTTATAAATTTTTCTGCGTAGACACAAGAATATACCTTAATTCAAATAATTGTCCTGCCCGCAGCAAAAATAATTTAAACCCTCTTTCATAATAATCCCCATGGCACCGGAGGAAATTTTCAACAACACATTCTCATCGCTGCAGTCAGAACTCCTTCGTCAGTTCGCTCCAATAATCAGTCTAAGCAAAATAGTCCTTGTCATAATGATTATATATTTCGTAATCCAGATTATCATAAAATTCTTTCAGGAATTCCGCGCAAACAAAATTTACAAAAACATTGTTCAGATAAAAGACACACTGCTTTCAATAGAAAAGAAATTATCAAAAAGGAAATAATCTAAAATTGTCCTCTTAGTTAAAGAAGCAGGAACCATAATTATCGCACAAGACGTAAATACTTCAAAGCATAAAAATATGATTAGCGTAAGTCCGATATGATTTTATATTACCGACGGTATTCTTATTAATCCAGATTCCACAAGGTTTGATTGAATAACTTTCAAAATCCCAATAAATCATCTCCGTAAAATCATACTTAATCTGCAGTCATAGATTTATTTTAATAAACAGGGTTATACGTTTAGTAGCATAACAAACATCTCGAGTTTACATTAATCATATTTGCTGGACAATTATCTATTTTCTTAACTATAATCCAATAATCTCTACTTGCTCATCTCTCTCAATTTCTTCAGCGTTTCTTCCATCTCTGTGTCTTTCGTTGACACCGCCTTCATCGGCCTTCTCACTGGCTGTCCTTGAGGCATCGGCCTTCTCAAAACAGGAGCCCCAAATCTTGGAATCGGCCTAGGCATTACTCTTTCTCTCATCATACCAGGTCCACTGCTTGGCGGAATCTTCCTGCTTCCCGCCTTGCCCCTCATCTTATACCACCAAATTCTTAATTTGCTTCTGAAAACTATTGCAAGCAAAACCAGAACAATAAGTATTATCAAAATAATTATCCAAGTCCACGACCTTCCCTCATCTGTTTTCTCTATGCACTCTCCAAAACTGCATTCTTCTCCGCTTGCGCAATCGTCATCTATCTCGCACTCATCAATCGGCTCTTCGCCTCCGGATTCAACACAGCTCCCCAAGCAGCAAGGCCCATCAAAAGAATCAACCTCACTCCCGTCGCATTCTTCCTCGAATGAACATGCATCTCCGTCAAGTTCAGTGCACGTTTCCAACGATTCTTCAGGATTAACTGTACAGCAGACATCACTCCACACTTCGCAGGTATATGTCTCAACAGGCAGAACATTTCCTCCAGCTTCAAGGCAGTCAAAGTTTCCTCCGCAGAAATATCCTTCCAATTCGCAGTCAGTCACTGCATCTGGATCATATCCTCCGTCGTCAGGCTCAACACAGCAGGTTTCTTCATCATCATCACACTGTGCCAGTGTCTCATCTTCAGTTGATGTGCAATTAGTCCTGCAAGTTCCGCTAACCTCGGAACAAATATCATCTTCTGTTATGTCAATATCCGTCCCTCCTCCGCCCCCTCCCCCACTCCCCAACTGCTTCCCCCACCCCGCGTAAAGAATAAACGCAGTGTCTCTAATATTTCCAGAGTTCCAGCATCCTTGCTCTGTCTGCATTCCCTCGCCAAGGAGATAAGTCGCAGTATCTTTCAAATCAGGATTTGTTTTTGCATTTCCCCCAAGCCCAATCATCGCAAGAGAAGTGTCGTAGAATTCATTTTCAGGACTTCCTTCAATGTCCCATTTCCCGCCGGTTCTCAAAGACATTATTTCTCCATATTGATCGTCCCTGCTTGTTACATAATTTAAGAACGAACTTGGAAAATATTTCGTGTTTTCAGGAGCAAGCGCAATCAGATAAGGAACATAATCGTCTGTATCCTCGCCTTCTGCAGAAAGCGCAGCCGTTCCCCATAATGTTCCTTCATAGTCACATCCAGTATCTCCCAAACATCTGGCAGTTATTTTCTCGCTAGTCAAGCCACCGCCGGAAGCCGCATTTGTCGTCGAAGAAATAAATATTGTTCCTCCTGAGCTTTTCTCATAAATCAAATTTGTCTTAAATTCCAAATCGCAGGAAACACTAAATTCCTTATCAAGGCAGTTATTATTTATCTTCAGTTTATATCCGTCAGGAGAAATCGAAAGGCAGTTTCCAGCGCTTCCGGACAATTTCATATCCTCATCAACACTTATATCATAATTTTGCCCGTCATATCTTACTTCGCAATTGTCAGCTTCATTATCCTTTGTTACAATTTGCAAATACCAAGTCAGTCCAGTCACGCTTCTGTTTTTGCTTGCTATCCATTCAATTATATCGTCATTATTTTTGTTAATTCTTTCGTAAGCCAAAGCCATTTGCGCAGTTCTTTTCAGAGTGCATCCCGACGATGGCCAGCATTCAGCAGAAGAACTTTTCTCACTGTTAATTACACTATTAAGTTTGCTCTTGCTTCCCAACGCAAGCGTCGAAAAAATCGCCTCTTCCAAAGTCAAAGAATCAACTTCTCGTACCTTGTCATTCAAACAGCTTTCTGCCTTGTCGATTTTGTCATCCTGCTCGTCAGCCGCCGCAAAACTAAAACTCATAATAATTAAAACAAAAACTAAAGACAAACACATCACTTCTTTTCTCATTTTTATCTAATGCATATTATGTTTATAAATTTACTTATCTCTCGGCGATTTTCCACAACTGATAAAAGAAGTTAATGAAAGAAGTCGCTGTATTTTTATCATGAATAACTGTGCAGGAAGCCGGCTCATTGTAATTCAAAATTAAAACAATTTCATCACCAAAAATATCAACTGTAACAGGAGTAAAACCGTCTAAAACTCTTGCCTCTGTGTATTTCATTTTCTTAAACTCCTTAAGGTAATCTCCCCTCTCAGAAAAGAGATGTTTGCCAATAATTTTCTTTTTTATTCTTCTTGTTTGCCATTGTCTCCAAAATTCATTAAACTTCTCGTCTTTCTTTTCTGTAATGCCCATACCTAAAATTTCCTGTCCTTTTTTAACATTATCAAGCGCCTCATCAACAGCTGTTTTTATTCCTCTGAAACCAAGATAAGTAAACGCACTAATTTCTTTAGTCTTTGTTTCTCTTATTTTCTCAAGTGCAGGAATTTCTTTTCTGATAACCGATTCATCTTCTTCTAAATCCTTCCGCCTCATGTCTAAATAATCCAAAATCTGGGATGGAGCAGCGGCAGTGTATTGTTTGGTATTATTTATCTTAGATTCACTTGCTAATCCTTTTTTCTTCAACGATTCTAAAATCTCATATATCTTTCCAGAGTTCAAGCCAGAGCGTTTCAATATCTCTCCTGTTTTGGAAGTTCCTTCTTTAAGTAATGCTAAATAAACTTTGCTTTCGTTCCGCGTCAGCCCAATACTCTCTAATACTTTTGTTTCCATTTTTGTTAAAGACAGCCATTATTTTTAATCTTTTCTATTGCTCTACACTAAGTGGGGGAATATGTTTATATAATAAAATAAAGCGGTTTTGATATGAAAAGAATACCAGAACAAATAGACATAATGGTAAATTCCGAGTGCAACGCAAGATGTCAGATGTGCATTCAGGAAATAACTTGGAAGATACCAACAGGAGTCGAGGAGAAATTTATGCAGGGAGTCGTCAGTCATACTAGAGATTTTTATGAACTGGGCGGGAGAAAAGTTATCATAACAGGAGGCGAGCCAACACTTAGACCTCAAAGATTAATTTCTGTTTTAAAAGAGTTGTCAAAATATCCGGATTTAGAGCTGATAGCTTTATACACAAATGGTTCTAGATTATTGAAAGAATCAGACGGACAAACATTTGCCCAAGAACTTAAAGAAGCAGGATTGCATTGTATGAACTTAAGTTGTCATCATTACGACTCAAAGAAGAACAACAGAATATTTGGCATAAACGTAGGAAATCCTCAAGTAATTGGCAGACACTTATCAGATATAAGAATGCCTCTTCGGCTTTGTGCAACACTACAACAAGGAGGATTAGAAACAACCGCCGAGGTTGTAAGATATCTTGACTTTGCTCAACAATGCGGAGCGCAAGACGCTTATCTTAGAGAGTTATTTAGAGTTTACAATGTTGATTCTAGTAACGAACCAATAAAAGAACACTTAGAATATATAGACTTTAATTTTGTTCCTTTGAGACCAATCATAGATGGTCTAAGAGAAGAAGGTTTAATTCAAACAGGACAAAGAACTAACTTCCAAGGAAGAGAAAAAAACGAACTCATTTTTGAAACTGATAAGGGTTTTCCTTTTTACACTTCTCAATTAGAAATAGGAAGAGAACAGGCGGAAGAATTGCCATATTTAGTTGTAATGCCTGAGGGAAATCTTTATTCTACTTGGATGGGTGAACAATTCAAAATTGATTCTCTAAAAGAATTTATTGAATCTGGTAGCAGAAAATGAAACAAAAAACGCTTCTCGTAGTAGATGTTCAGAATGAGTTTTGCCACCCCGACGGGTTTTTTGCAAGAAATCTCTGTGAGTGTAGTCCAGAGGGCTTTTTTAGAGAAGATAAACTAACAACTGCAGCTATAGACAAGGCAGTAGATAATATTGAAAAGACTATTGCCTATTTTAGAGATGCCAGGCGGCCAATTGTTTTTGTGAAAGCTGTATCAGATCCTGAATATCTATCAAGAGTTAGGTTTGAACGTTACAAACAAATGTATAAACAAGGTTTTTTGAAGGATGGAACGTGGAGTACAGATTTTTATAGAATTTCGCCGAATGAAGGAGAATTGGTTTTCAAGAAAGGTGCATATAATCCATTTTGTAATCCAAAATTTAAGAAACATATTTCAAGGACATCTTCTGGTTTAGTTCTTACAGGATTTTTTAGTGATGTTTGTATTGACGCAGTTGCCAGAACGGCTGATGAAATAGGCATTGGAATACCAACAGAGGTTATTGCTGACTGCTCTCAAGGATTGTTTAGATCGCACGAAGAAAACCTAAGATTCATGGAAATGTTTTATGGCGTTCGCATACACAAAAATCTAGTAGATTTTATTTCAGACGGCAGGGAAAATGAACCTTAAAATAAAAAACAAACTATCTTTGGTTATTGGAGCAGGAAGTGTTTCTTCAAGAGATATTTCTATCAAAGGTATAGGCACAGCCATTGTAGAATCTTTAGCTAAAGAAGGGGTTCAGGTTGACTTTACATATAACAAAAGTAAGAATGGAGCGCAAGAACTAGCAAAGAGAATTAAGAAGATTACTCCTCTTCCTCCAACTTTTTTTAAATTAGATATTAGTAAAGATTTTAATATAGAAAGCATGGTCAAAGGTAGAATCCCAGACATCTTAATTATTAATGCAGGAACAAGAACATATTCTAAAAATCCGAGCAAAGATGATATAGAGAACACCCTCAAGGTTAATTATTTCTCTGTCAAATCAATAGTGGACAAATTATCAAACCTAATGAGTAAATCTGGAAAAGACGGTAAAATAATAATAATTAGTTCATTTCTGGCTGGAAAATCGCACAAGTATTTGCAAACATATTGTGATTCAAAAAAATTAATCAATGATTACGTTTTGGAGATGGTACCAATTCTTGCGAAGAAGAATATTTCTATCGTATCTGTCTGTCCCGGTTTTACTAAGACACCTATGACTGAGGAGAGGTTAGATTTATACGAAAAAATGGCGAGAAGTAGAGAAATACCCTCTGGAAAAGTAATTTCTTCTCAAGAAATCGCAGATATCATAACTTTCTTGTCATCTCCTTTAGCTTTGCAAATCAATGGTTTGGTCTATTGTGACGGCGGAGCAAGATACAACCTAGATTAACCTTCCCTCTGCCTTCTAATCTCCCTTCTCACTTCCACCATAGGATTCTTCACCTTCTCCTTTCCATCCAATAATCCCAAATCCTTATAGAAAGATTCATTATCGTAATTCGGCGGCAAAATTTTCTTTCTCTGCCTGAGATGCCAGTCAACTTGCGACCTGACATAACCTTCTTTCAACGGCGGAGTATTTTTTTCATTCCATTCTTTAACCCTCAAAACAATTTCCTCCGGCGGAAATCCGCAGCTCCGCAGAAAAGTCAGCAGAATAAACAGCCCGCGCTTTCTTCCCTCTTCAAGTCCATTCAGCAATTTCTTAATCGGCTTCGGAAACATTCTGTCTTCAACTCCCGACATTTCAATTTCCTCAAACTTCCTTCCGGAATATTTTTTCTCTTCAACTACTTCCTCTTCGCTTTTCCTCGATTGTTTCCATCTCAATGCTTCAACTAAAAGTTTTGCCGCTTCGCCTTCTTCAGCTTCGCGCAGAAAATCTCTTATCTCAATTTTCATCGGATCTGCTTTTTTAGGTTCAAAATTTTCTATTTCATTCTTTGTCAGAACAACACTCGCCAAAGCAGTTTTTTCGTGCAAAGAGTAAGGCATTCTGAACAAATGTCTCGAAGCAACAAGAACCAAATCCGAAGCCCCGAAAACATTTCCGGAAAATTCTTCTTTCATTTCATCTCTTTGCCTCGAACTTCGCGCCTCTCTGGAAAAAACCGCCGTCCCAAGCCCCGAAGTCTTCATTTTATCTATCGAACTCACATTCTTGCAGTATCCGCACTCAAAATAGTTTTCTTCCTTCGCAACTTCAAAAACACCGGCGCAGTCATCTTGAATGCACTTCAGCCTCCTCTTCGTCAGCTTCATATCTTTTCTTTGTATTTCAATTCCGCACACAGGACACTTCAATGTAATCAACGAACCTCTTTTTGCGCTCCTCCCGCAGTTCGGGCACAGCGTCTCAGTGATGTCCTCTTTCTTCTTTCCAAATTTCTCCGCAGTGTCTTCCATATTTCCAAATATCTGCCCAATTCTTTTGTTAAACTCTCTTCTCGTTGAATGAGTTAAAAACTCGCAAATTGCTCTCGGCCATTCCGGAAACGCGTCGCTCCTTTTTACGTTTTCAAATTCCTCAGGAAAAGCCCTGCCGGAAACTATTATGTGAAATCCTTTGCTCCCTGAAAATTTAATCCCGTAATTTCTTATTCCGTATTCCTCCAGTTTCTCAATTATTAGTATGCATAAAACTTTGCTGACGTCAAGATACTTTGAATCCAAATCAATAAGCAAATCCCAGTTTTTCCTAAGCTCGTTCATCTCCCTAACATTCATCTCAGAACTAATTCTAAGAGGGTCTTCCCAAATTTCCTCCGACGCATGGAATGAAGTCGCCCCTTTTTTCACAAGCACATCAATATCCGACGGATACTGAAGCATGTCCGGCCTCTTTCCAAATCCTTCAAAATATCTCGGCACAACTTCCCGGCTCTTGGCAAACTTCAAAATCGCTTCCTTAACTCTCGGATTTGAGTAGTAGAGTTTAGTCAAAGCCCGAATCCGTTTCTCTTTTTCACTCGCCTCATTTTCCATTAAAAACAAACTGCACAAGCTCTTATATTCTTTATTGTAATAACCCCTCTAAAAAGAGCATAACCTCTAAAAAGTAACAACAACCAAAAGGTTTTTATAGCCCAAATTCTCAGAAACATTATGACAAAATATGGAGACATTGAATCAAGAAAACCAGAAAACCCGCCAATAGCTTTGCGTAGAGTTCCGTCTGTAAGAGGCGACTTAATTGTTTCCCCCGCATTCGGTTCAAACACCTACAAAGCAAATATAGCACAAATGCAAAGAACTTATTCTCATGATTCTGAAGATTTAGGAAATCACCCAAGGTTTACATTCAATCCAGCAACAACTTTTCAGTCATTAGACGCAGTTGCATATAACTTTGCAGAAGATGCAAAGCCAAAAATCTTTGACTCGAGATGGTTGCAAGCAGGACCAGTTGTTAGAACACCAGAAGGAGTTTTTACAAACACACAAGAAACAGACGACGTGGAGTTAAGAAAGATGTTAGCAAAAGTAAAGAAAGTTAATAGGATTTATTTGATAAATGATAAAATTGCTTATGCGCCTTATGAATCTTTCACAAGAGGAATTCAGGATGCAGGAGATTTTGCCATAAACCTAAGAACTAATGGTTTGGCAAGAGCATTAGAGCACTCAAGAGGGAAAAAGGCGAAGAATCTTACTCAGATGTTAAAATCTTACACTCTTGGAGTTAATGTTTGGGGTTTTGAGCCAACCGATAAACCAGTTTCAATGGTTGTCGGTCTTCCCTCCTACTGGGACGCAGACGGCGGCAGGCTGGGCGTTGGCGGCGTCTGGTGCGACAACGGCGACGGCTGTGCTTTTGGGGTGTCTGATTTCGTCGCCGAAGGCGACGCGCCAAAAAATCAGTAGTTTTATTAACTTTCAGTTTCTAATTAAGATGTCTTAGTTAAGCTTCGCGCTTTGCTAGGGCCACACGCACCTTGCTTATGTCCTTTGGATATCAAATGCAAATGCGACATTTAGTAGCGATGAAGAAACCACAAGTGCGCCGAGTGAATAATGAAGCATTGGTGATTTTACTTTAAAGCGAGATGCTACATAGTTCGGTTGTCAGTCTTAACTCCAACAGGAACGCAGACAGCAACAGGCTGAACGTTAACGGCAACAACTGGAACGACAACAACAACGGCTATGCTTTTGGAATGGCTCTAGCATCTAGGACTAAGATGAAAACCTACAAAAATCTCTACAGACAGATTTGTTCTCTTGATAACCTAGTTCTTGCTTGGAGAAAAGCACGAAAAGGCAAAACTCAAAGAGATTACGTTATTGAATTCGAGAGAGACTTAAAGAAAAATCTCTTAGATTTACAATATGAATTAATCACTCGAACATACCAGCCAAAACCTCTAACAACATTTATTTTGCGCGACCCAAAAACACGCAAAATCTCTAAGTCAGATTTCAGAGATAGAATTATTCATCATGCAATTGTAAACATCCTGGAACCAATCTTTGATAAGACATTCATCTACGATTCCTGCGCAAACAGAAAAGGCAAGGGCAATTTGTTTGCATTAAAACGTTTTGATAAATTCAAACAGAAAGTCGCAGAAAACGGAAAGCTAAAATCCTTTCTTAACAACAATCAGGTAAAAGGATACTGCCTTAAGGCAGACATAAAACATTATTTTGATGAAGTCAACCACGATATTCTCTTGCAAATAATAAAAAGAAAAATCAACGACGACAAAACAATTTGGCTTATCAGCCAAATCCTAAACAATAGTGCGAACTCCAGAACGCAGAGAGAGAGAGAGAGAGAGTAACTTTGAAAGGAATGCCTTTAGGCAATTTAACTTCTCAATTTTTCGCTAACATTTATCTAAATGAATTAGACCACTTCATAAAACACAAAATTAAAGCAAGATATTACATTCGCTATGTTGATGATTTCTTAATTCTGCATAACTCAAAAGAGCAATTAGAAATATGGAAGCAGGAAATTAATAATTTTCTAAATAAAAATTTGAAATTAGAATTGCATCCAAATAAATCCAGGATAGTTCCCTTATCAAGAGGTATTGACTTTGTTGGTTTCAAAAATTTCTATTATTACAAAATTCCAAGAAAAAGAAATATAAGAAAGATGCTTTTTAAAATTAGCAAATATAAGAACAACAAGATTACCAAAGAGGAAATCTTAAAAAGTTTTCAGGGGTGGAATGCGTATACAAAATGGTCAAACTCTCTAAAGTTAAGAAGAAAAGTTGTTAGAAGAATTTATCAAGAATCTCTAAACTATTCAAATAACCAGGGGGCACAAGCCTTTATACTAAATAGGTAGAATGATAGTCCTATAGGGATTAAGAAGCAAGTTGAAACATTACACAGTTTGCAATAATGTCTTTATATTCCCCAACTACAACAATCTTTAAAACCACAGCCGTCCACTAAACTCCATGCACCTAAAACTAGAAAACCCTCGGATTTTTTCAGACATAATAACAATAATTTCTGAGTTAGTGACAGAAGTAATAATTAAAGTAAACAAAGAAGGAATCTACCTCACAGCAATAGATCCTGCAAATGTCGCGATGGTTTATTTCAAAATTCCTTCATCATTGTTTGCAGAATTTCAATTAGAAAAGGACGAAGAGCTAGGAGTCAACTTGGACAATCTCAAAGCAGTTTTAAGGCGATGCAATCCAGGTTCAGCATTGATAATTGAAAAACACGAAAACCTCCTAAAACTTGGAATCCACGACAGAATCAAAAGAGACTTTGCACTCGCCTTAATCGACATCGACGCCGAAGAAAAATCTCTCCCAGAGTGGGAATTCAATTCAGTGATTCACATAAACTCAGAAACCTTTGTCGAAGTCGTTGAAGACTGCCTCGTTGTCTCAGATGCCTGCACGTTTATCGCAGAGCCGAATAAGTTCGTCGTCGAAGCTCACGGATTAAACTCAGCAAGAATCGAGTTCTCCACCGACGAAGTTGAAATCCATTCAGGAAACTCGCTCGCAAGATTCTCTTTGGAATACCTCAATAAGTTTATCAAAGGAGCAAAAATCTCAAACCGTGCAACTCTTTCCTTCTCTGACAATCACCCAATGAGATTAGATTTTCACACAGGACAGGTTGTCTTGAGTTTTGTCCTCGCGCCAAGAATTGAACAGGAAGATTAGTCAAAAACATTATCATACTCTTTCCAATCTGCAGCACCTTCACAACCAACATACAAACTTAAATCATTTTTCTTTCCATCACCGTCTCTATCTTCAAAAGCTGCATGCATTATTGTATAACCATTCTTGTCAGAACCATTACTATACCAAGCAGGAACTCCCTCGGCATTAAACTTATTGATATCCCATCTGTAAACTACCATCGGTTCAGAGTACCATTCTCCCTTGCTATTTCCAAAACCAGGGTCAGGATATTTTCTTCCATCAACCCATCCGATTATTGCTCCATTACTCCTATGAATTGGAAATACAACAATCCCATCCTCTATTCCATCTTGATTCATATCTCTATATTCCAATGGAACAGTCTTCTGGATTAAGTGAGGAGTCCCTTCATACAACAAACCAAGAGTTAAAAAAGGCGCTGCTGCAAAACATAAGCTTCTCCAATTATCTCTAAAACTATTCTTTACCTTCCCCCATAAACTTCTTCCTTCAAGTATCTCTCTTGCAATCTCCTTTCTTTTTTTGGAGTTGTAACTAGATTCTCTAAGCTTTCCAACCAAATTTCTCATTTCTTTCATACTTGTCATGTAAATCTCCAAAAAACTCTGTATATAAGCTTTACTGTCTGCTCAAAATCCTCCAACTCCACCACGAAGAAACAGCCGCCCCAATAATAAACATCCAATGCACCAAGAAAGTCAGAACCATGAATCCAATCCCCAGCAAACTCAAAATAATAACTTTCCAGTTCTTCATAACCTTAGATAAGTTAAATATTTAAAATACTTCCCCTTAAAATAAACATGCAGCAGCCAATGCCGCAATTTCGGCAGCCTCAGATGAGATTCAATTCAGGCACGATGTCCTATGAGCCAGACCTCCCGCTAGCCACCAATTATCAAAACCAAAATTATAACCCTCGGCAATATCCAATAAAGCGCCCCCGAACATGGCTCTGGATTCTTCTTATGATTATCATGATTATAATTATGCTGGCTGTTTATTATCTTACTAATTAGCCGGAGACGAAATCCTCCTTAATAAAAAGTTCACCAGCCAGTTAATCTATCTCTAACCAATTTAGATTATTGAAACATCATCAGTAATATAAAAATCGTCTCGAATTTAGGTTAATTATGTTTTTGTGATGGGCAAACATTTATCTCTTGTGCTATAAATTATCAAGATTGTTTTCATACTAACCACTGAAATCCTCCGCCCAAAAACCTTAAAAACCCCCTTTCTCTCAGAAAATAGAATCTAGTTGAAAGTCCTAACTGATAATTAGGCAGATAAACAGGTTGGTTGCACCTAATCAAATGGAAATAACAAATGTCGAAAAGTTCAAGACCACGAAGAGGCAGTCTCCAGTACTGGCCTCGTAAGCGAGCAAGAAAAGCTATTCCTAGTGTAAACTTCAAGCCAATCAAAACTTCTGAAAAAGGAATTTTAGGTTTCATAACTTACAAAGTCGGCATGGCAACAGCCGTCGTCAAAGACTTAACCGACAAATCAATGACGCAAAACAAATCAATAGCTGTGCCTATAACAATCCTCGAAGTCCCCAACATGAAAATTTTCTCAGTCAGATTTTACAAATATTCCAAAGTTCTAAAAGACGTCGTAGTCAGCAACGACAAAGAGCTAAAAAGAAAACTTAAAGTTCCGAAGCAGGTAAAATCCCTCGACAAAGACGCTCCGAAAGATTACGACGACATAAAATTAATTTGTTATTCTCTTCCTAACTCAATAAACTTAAAAAAAACACCAGACCTGATTGAACTTGCTGTGAGTGCAGACGATAAATTAACTCTTGTAAAATCCCTGGTAGGAAAAGAAATAACTCTTGAGAACTTTGCAAAATCAGATTTGCTCGACGCCAGAGGGCTGACAAAAGGAAAAGGATTTCAAGGTCCTGTAAAAAGATTCGGCGTAAAATTAAGATTCCACAAAACAGAAAAAGGACGGAGAAAAGTCGGCTCAATCGGTCCGTGGCATCCGGCGAGAGTCACTTTCCAGACGCCGGCAGCAGGACAATTAGGAATGTTCTCAAGAGTAACTAACAATCTGAAAAACCTCGGGCACAATTCAATAAAAGAAAAAGACATAAATCCAGTCGCAGGTTTCAAAAATTACGGCAGAATAAAATCAAATTATATCCTCGTCAAAGGCTCTGTTCAGGGTCCCGCAAAGAGGCAAATTCTCATCACACCTTCTTACCGCCCGACAAAACTTAAGCTTAAAAGAAAATTTGAACTGCAGGAGGTTCTTACATAAAATGGCGAAAAGGACAAGCAATGTATATGTTCTCCAGCCAGGAGATGAAATAAGTTTAAGAGCAGGCTGGTTAATACCTACATCGGGGGGAATGGCAAGAGTAAAAGACAGTGGTATTGACGAAGTCAGATTAACAATGTATAATGATGGATTCCTCGCAGAGTGTCGTTACAGAATTCAAGACGTTGAGATAAAGGGCGGAACAGGAATGTTATCTCTAAAAAACTCTCCAAGAAAAGTTGAACCGGCAAGTCCCGAAGAAAAGAGGAGTTTTTTAGCGTCAGGAGGACTTTTAACATGAAATCCACACTCTACTCCACCGAAGGAAAATCCCTCAAAGAAATAGAACTCCCCAAAATATTCGAAACAGAAATCAGAGAAGACATTGTAAGCAAATACTTTGAATCAGAAAGACTAGTTCAGCCATACTCAAGCTACGCCGAAGCAGGAAAAAGACACTCAGCTTCCGGAACAATCTCCCACCAAAGGCACAAATGGAAAGGGCATTACGGAAGGGGAATCTCCAGAATCCCAAGAAAGACAATGTGGCGAAGAGGAACCCAGTTCTTCTGGATTGGCGCAGAAGTGTCCTCAACAAGAGGCGGAAGAAGAGCTCATCCTCCAAAAGGAATAGGCAGAGAAAAAAAGATAAACAAAAAAGAAATCCAGTTGGCAATAAACTCAGCATTAGCGGCAACAGCATATCCCTCTTTCATCATCTCCCGCTACTCTTCAATTGAAAAATTCGACAAAGCTCCGGCAGTCATCGAGTCTCTCCCTGAAAAAACAAAACAACTCAAGTCAACATTGAACTCAATCTATCCAAACATCCAAAACCTGATTTTCAAGAACAAAGAAATAAGAGCAGGAAAAGGAAACATGCGCGGAAGAAAATACAAGTCAAACGCAGGAATTCTAATCATAAAGTCCGAAAAAGAAAAGCAGAAATTCTCAGGAATCGACGTCAAACCAGTTTCAGAAATAACAATCGCAGACTTATATCCTCTCGGACGAATAACTCTTTATACTAAGCAGGCGCTTGAGGAATTAAACCGGGAGGAGAAAAAGTAAAATGATAAAAGAAATTTCAAAATCATCAAGTAAAAAGCAAACCATCAGATGTAACAGCGTTCAGATTATTTATATTAATTTTGTTTCCCTGTTCGGAGGCAATATAAAATGATAACTCAAATAGGTAATAGCAAACTTTGGTTGCTGGAACTCCTAGAAACCAGCTGGAGGTTTGTAGAATGATACTCAAACCAATAACCTCGGAAAAAGCAGTAAAACTAATAGACGTAGACAACACTCTCTTGTTCGGCGTTGACAGAAGAGCAGACAAAAACCAAATAAAATCCGAAGTCGAATCCGTCTTCAACGTAAAAGTTTCTGCAGTAAGAACACTCATCCAGAAAAATCAAAAATTCGCTTACGTAAAACTCGCAAAGGAGAACCCGGCAATTGACATCGCGACAAAGCTGGGGATGATATAATGGCAAAACAAAAATCAAGACCAAAATTTGCACAAGTAAGAAGCCTGAGCGATTTGCATAAGTCAGTTAGGGAACCAGTAAGATTCCAGTATGATGGCTCTCTAAGAAACAAGAAAATTTTCAGAGCCCAATACAGGGGCACAAAGGAAGGATTAGCTTTCTTTTCCCAGCCGAGTTCTGCAGGAATCCATCTTAATGTAATAAACGAAAACGATATTGAGTTCAACGAATCCGGACGTCTTGTCTTCAAAAAAGTAGCATACTCCCATACAATTACTCAAGAAACCGATTCAGATAGATATGAAACTCTTCATCAAGGACTAAAGGGGGCAAGGTTAGCATAAAATGGGAAAGAGCATAATCCAGCAGGCACGTGGAAAAGGCGGTCCAAGATATAGAGTCAGAAAAAGAGCATTCATGCACAAAATTTCCTATCCAATGAAAACAGGAGAAGCGCAAATCCTCGAGTTAATTCACTCTGCAGGACACTCAGCTCCTCTAATGAAACTAAAAGTTCAGGACGAAATTTTCCACATCCCAGCATTTAACGGCGCAGTTGTTGGTGATAAAATATCAATCGGTGAAACAGCCGAGCCAAAAGACGGTTCAATTCTCTCATTAAAAAAAATTCCGACAGGAGTCCAGATTTACAACATAGAAAAAAATCCAGGCGACGGCGGAAAGATGATGCGCGCAGCAGGAACTTCTGCAACTCTTGTAAAGAAACTTGAAAACAATAAAGTAATCGTGCTGACAGGAAGAAAGAGAGAAGTAATACTCAACGAAAACTGCAGGGCAGCAATGGGAAAAGTTGCTGGTGACGGAAAAGTAAGCAAGCCATTCTTCGGGGCAGGAAGAAAATACTACAAAATGAAAGCAAGAAATAAACTTTACCCAAGAACTTCTGCAATTAAAGTCAACGCAGTAGACCACCCCTTCGGTTCTGGAAGAGGCAAGCGTCCCAAATCAAAGATTGCCAAGAGAAATGCCCCTCCAGGAAGAAGAGTCGGGCACATCAGGCCAAGAAAGACAGGATGGAAGAAATGATAACGCAAAAACTAATTAATAATAAATCCAATCACAGGTTGGTTCTAATAGCATCGAGTTATTTTTATGTTAGTTATCTTTGTTTAACAAATAGGAGTTGTGCATAATGATAACGCAAAAAACAAGAGTGCAAATTAATGGTTGCTGGACCTTGCCTCTGGATTCACCAAAACCCGAAGAGGTTTTGGTAGGTTGTGCGTAATGGCAAAACCGCAGGAAATCCAGCAAGTAGAAACCAAAGAGCAAATTTACAGAGGCAAATCTCTCGAAGAACTAAAAACTCTCGACGTAAGAGAAGTCGCAAAATTCCTTCCATCTCGCTCAAGAAGAACAGTCCTGAGGAACTTTGACAAAATTGAAAATTTCATAAAGAGATGCGATAAAAAGATCGCAAGAAAAAAGAAAATTAAAACACACTCAAGAGACATGGTAATAGTCCCAAAGCTTGTCGGCTTAACCATAGGAATATACAACGGAAAATTATTCCAGGATGTACTGATAACCTATGAAATGATCGGGCACAGGTTTGGAGAGTTTGCGCCAACGCGTGGAAAAGTGACTCACGGAAGCGCAGGAATCGGAGCAACTAAATCATCAAGGGCACAGAAGAAATGATAACTCAAATAAATAGTGGCAATAGAATGGTCGCAGGAGCGCAGAACCCGCAGGTGGTTGTGCAGAAGAAATAAACAAAATGACAGAAGAAAAAACAAACCAAACCGAAAGAAAAAGAATAAAAGCAAAACCCCTTCCAGTAACAGAAGGAATCAACGCTAAAAAAGTTGAAACCTCAGCAGAAGAAAAAACCAACGTTAAGCCAGCAGAAAATGTTGCCAATGAAAATTCTAAGCCAGCTCATCCAAAAAAAGAAGAAAAGAAAAAATCAGAGCCTCAGAAAATAACAAAAAAAGACGAAGCAATCGCAAACGGCCAGTCTCTCAATGTCTCAAAAAAGCAATGTATGTATATCTGCAGATTCATAAAAAACAAACCAATAGACAAGGCAATTGAAGATTTGGAAAAAGTAATCAAATATAAAATCGCAGTCCCGTTCAGAGGAGAAATCCCTCACAGAAAAGGCAGGGGAATTATGTCTGGCAGATATCCGATAAAAGCATCAAAACTTTTCATCAAACTGCTGAAGGGATTAAAAGGCAATGTCATTGTAAACCAAATGGAACTTGAAAGAACAAGAATTGTAATAGCGTCGGCAAGTTTCGCAAGGCGCCCGATGCGAAGAGACGGAGTCAAAGGAAAAAGAGCAAACGTTATATTGAAAGCCAGAGAAGTCAAGGAGGAAAAGAAATGATAAATAAAAAAATAATTAATAGATTAACTGAAAAAATAATTAATCATAAATTAATCTTAAACTCCTCATCCAGGTATTCTTATGTTATCCGTACAGGGGGCTTTGTATAAAATGGAAGAAAAAAAATTCGTTAACTTCAAGAAAGAAGAACTCGGCGTAAGAGAATACATAAAAAGAGAACTCGGAAAGGGAAGAATCTCAGCTGTAACAATTGAATACACCCCGGTCGGAGAAAAAATAATTGTCGCAACATCAAGGCCAGGGCAAGTCATTGGAAGAAAAGGAGAAAAAATCAACGAACTAACTTCCGTCCTCAAAAAAAGATTCAAGCTCGACAATCCCCATATAGAAATAAAGGAAATAACAGTTCCTCTTCTTGACGCGCAGTTAGTTGCAGACGACATAGCATTAATGTTGGAAAGAAAGGGCTCGTTGAAATTCAAAGTTATCGCTTACAAGCAGCTTCAGCAAATAATCAAGGCAAAAGCACTAGGAGCAGAAATAGTTCTCTCAGGAAAACTTCCCTCAGACAGAGCCCGCTCTTGGAGATTCGCCAGCGGATACCTGAAAAAAACAGGCGACCCTGCAAAAGTTGTCAACCGTGCTCAGTCGCAGGCAACAACAATGCTCGGAGTTGTTGGAGTGAAAGTTTCAATACTTCCCCCAGACGCCCACATTCACGACCAAATAATCGTTGACGAAAACCTAAGAAGTAAAATTAGAGTAAACATCACAGACATGGAACTCAAAGAGCAGGAAAAACCAGAAGAAAAACCAAAAAATAAAATAACTAAAAAGAAAACTTCAGCAAAGAAAAAAGCAGAGCCGAAAACAAAAAGACCAGAACAAATTCGTACCGAAGCAGAGAAGGAGGAAAAAAAGTAGAATGGCAATTCAAAAAATAATATCTGGAAGAATAAGTGGGAAGATTATTAATAAGAAATCAAGTTATCAGATAGTTATAATCAAATCAAGTCGTTCTTATATTAATTATATTTATTTCACCAATGGAGGCTGTTCATAATGGCAATCCTAAAATCCCGCGACGCAAAAAAACTTTCAGCCAATGAAAGAAAAGAAAAACTTAAAGAATTAAAAATGGAATTAATCAGAGCAAACGTCACAGCAAACAAGACAAGTTCAAAAACCAAAGAGATTAAAAGGGCAATTTCACGTCTACTCACAGTCAATAACTCCAATAAGGAAGTATTGAAGAAAAATAAATGAACGAAGAAGAATTCGGTTTGCCAACAGAAGCAGACGTTTTCGAGAAAATCGCTAAAAGCGAACAGCAGATAAAGGTTTCCGTTGAAACACGGAGATACGGCAAGAAGATAACTCTTGTCGAAGGATTTGATAAGCATGTCGATATCAAATCCACAGCAAAAAGCCTCAAGGCAGAACTTGCCTGCGGCGGAACTGTAAAGGACAACAGAATTGAACTGCAGGGAGACCACAAAAAGCGAGTCAGGCCAATCCTGGCAAAACTGGGATTTGCAGAAGATTCAATCAGCGATTAATCGGAGTGAAAATGGCAAAGAAGAAAGAAGAAAAACTAAAAACAGAGAAGAAAAAGTCAGAGATAGCCGGAGCAGGCTCAAAAATCAGCACAAGAGGAAGAATCTTTGAAGGGGTAGTTGTAAGAAAATTCCTAAAGAGAATCGCAATCGAATTAGAGAGAACAATCTATGTCTCAAAGTTTGAAAGATACGCAAAAAAGAAAACAAGAATTCACGCTCGCCTTCCAGATGAAATGTCAGACAAAGTCCAAATCGGCGACGTCGTAAGAGTTCAGGAATGCCGCCCTCTTTCGAAGATAATTCATTTCCTAGTCATAGAAAAAATAAAATCTAAAGGGGAAAAGCAATGATAACAGGAATAGTGGGAACAATACGGGAAGAATTTGAGATGTCCAAATCAATAATAGCAGAAGATGCAGAAAGATTAATGCAAAAACCAACATTAACTCCATCCGATATATCTACATATAAAACGTTAGTCTTAGGTGCTGTTACCTCTTTTGATATCTATTTTGGCAAGGGTGGTCATGAGGAATTTCCAAATCTAAGAACCAGTTTGCAAAAAGGAGCAGCTGTATTACTTAACAAAGTAATGGATAAATATGAACAACAGACAGGAGTACCCACAAGATGAAAGCAATAACAGCAAAACCATCTCGAGCATTAAACCTCGGTGCAAACGTAGTCGCAGCCGACAACTCGGGCGCAAGAATTGTGAGAATAGTCGGCGTCAAGCACGGGAAATCAACAAAGCGAAGACAGCAGTACGCAAAAGTCGCAGACCACGTCAAAGTTTCAGTCCGCGCAGGAAAGCCTGACATGAAAGGACTTGTATTCGACGCAATCGTCATTCGGGTAAAAAAACCATACAAAAGAAGAACCGGCGAAAGAGTCTGCTTCGAAGACAACGCTGTCGCGTTGCTGAAAGATGAAAAAGGAAATCCAAAGGGAACCCAGATTAAAGGCCCAGTTGCCCGAGAAGTTCAAGAAAGATGGGGGTCTGTCGCAAAGATTGCGCAGTTTGTATTATGATGGCAGATGAATTTTGTATTGAGCAAATATTTATCGCAGCAATAAATAAAACCTATCAAGATGCAGCAAGACAAGCAAAAGAGAGAGGAGATGTTAAAGAGCTAAACAGGTTGTGTAGGGATCATATGGAGTTAATGGATTCTCCAGAAACTAGAAGATATTTAGGGGACAGATATTGTACCCAAGAAAGAGAAATAATGGCAAGAATAGTGGAGGCACAAACAACATGAAATCCTCCTTCTCCACCCACTGGCTCTCCTCAAAACAACCGAGAAAGCAGCGAAAGTACAAAGCAAACGCACCATTGCATATAAAGCATAAATTTTTAAACTCAAATCTGTCAAAGTCCCTAAGACAAAAGCATAGCAAACGTAGTCTTCCTCTTCGGAAAGGGGATGAAGTGCTTGTTATGCGCGGCTCTTTTAGGAAGAAGAAAGCTAAAGTAACAACAGTCGATTTGAAGAGAACAAGAGTTGCTTTGGAAAACATACAGCGAACAAAAAAAGATGGAACAAAAGTGAACGTGTGGTTCCATCCGAGCAGTTTGCAAATAACAACGTTAAATCTCGACGATAAAAAACGAATCGCTGCACTGAACAAAGGAAAGAAAACAGAATCTTCTTCCAAAGAAAATAAGTAAATAAAATGACAGCCAAAAAAATCAACAGATATAGAATGAAAAGTAAATCTCTAGTCAAAGCTCTGCAAATCCCAGCCAAATCAGAAAAAATAATTAATAACAATCCATCAGTTAATCATAGCAACTCGTTCAGATTTCATATTAACCATCTTTCCTTGACGGGAGGCAATAACTAAAATGAAAATACAAAATAAAATAAATAATAAGACAACCAAAACAGCACATTTTATGCAGCAGACTTTAACCAATCGTTCGGATTTTATATTATCTATGGCTAAAGGGGTTGGCAAATAAAATGCACCAGACACGAGCACAAACTTCAAAGCAGATTCCAATACCGAGAAAAGGAACAAAATATGTAGCCAGGCCTCTGAGAAACCTGAAAAACTCAATTCCAGTCGTCATCGCAGTCAGAGACATCCTCAAACTCGCGAGAACAGCAGCAGAAGTAAAAAAAATGATAAATTCAAAATTGCTGAAAATAAATGGAAGAGAAGTCAAAGATTACCGAAACAGCATCGTTCTGTTTAACTTGCTTCATGCAGATAAGCTTTATGTTCTAACACTAACTGAAAACGGCCGCTTTACACTGGAAGAAACAAAAGACAAAGACAGACTTTGTAAAGTTATAAACAAAAAACTCGTAGAGAAAAACAAGATTCAGATAAATCTCCACGACGGAACAAATGTCTTAACCAGCGATAAGAAAATAAAAGTCAACGATTCTGTCTTTCTCTCGCCGGAAAAGAAAATCTCAAAACACATTTCGCTTGAAGATTCTAAAAACTGTATCATAATTTCTGGGAGATATATCGGAAAGCATGCAAAAGTCTTAAGCGTGGAAGACAAAGTAAAAGTTTTGATAAACGAAACAGAAGCAGAACTTGAAAAAAGGAGCGTGGTTGCAAAATGATAACACAAAAAACTAAAGTGCAAATTAATGGTTGTTGGACCTCAACTCTGGATTCACCAAAACCCGAAGAGGTTTTGGTAGGTTGTGCAAAATGATAACACAAGAAACAATATCTAATAAAATAAATGAAGAGATAATTAATAAAAAATCAAGTTCATTAATCTCAATCGCATCGTGTTATTCTTATGTTAATCCTTTTTCAATTAATATTCTAGCAGGAGATTATCTAAGATGATTTCTCAAACAAAACAAATAGCAAAAGAAAATCCGATGAGAACCATAAGACTTGACAGAGTTGTTCTGAGCTGCGGCGCAACAGGAAATGACTTGGAGAAAGCCCACAAACTTTTGCAATTATTGACAAACAGAAAACCAAAGAGAGTTACATCGACAAAGAGAATACCAAACTTTAATGTTCGCCCAGGACTTGAAGTCGGAGTCTGCGTGACTCTTCGCGGAGAAGAAGCATCAAACTCTCTGAAAAAATTGCTCGGAGCAATCAGCAACATCCTAAATAGAAAACAAATCTCGCCAAATCACTTTTCATTCGGAATTCACGAATACATAGAAATACCAGGGATAGAATACCAAAGAGACATAGGAATCCGAGGATTAAACATAACCGTCGTCTTTGCAAGAGCAGGCACCAGAGTAAAAAGAAAAAAGATAAAGGCAGGTAAAATACCTGAAAAGCAGAACATCCCGCAGGAAGAAATAATCAGTTTCATGGAGGAAAACTTTTCAACAAAGTTTAAGTAAAATGGAATTAGAAGCAGTTATGCTTTGGGTAAAGCCAGAATATATCATTCCAGTTACAAACGTACACGGAGCGTTTGTAGAAAAGTTAAGTGAGCTAAAGGGAAACTATTCAGGAGCTTATCTATTAGGAATAAGCAGACGTCCTTGGGACAAGGTTAGATTTATTATTGGCGACGAAGAATATTGTTCCAGGATAACATTAGATTCAGATGAATCTGATATCGTAATTGTGGAGGCAGTCAGATAAAATGTCAGAACAACCAGCGCAAACAGAACAGCAGGAATTGGTAATCGGAAGAGAATATGCCTTAGAAACAGCTCCTAGAAGAAGAGGAAAGTATTATGGACTAAACTCCGACGGCGAAAATTCGTTTGTCGACAAGCCACGTCTTGGTGAACAACATGAAGATATAATAATTCTAATAGAAATGCTAGCGGAGCCACCACAGAAAGACAGAGTAAAACCAGTAAACGAAGATTATCACATTTCGTACTTGCGTGAGTGGGACCCAAGATACCGTGTCTTTAAAAAATTCCTTGGAGGCGAACCAAGATGACAGCCTCAGACTGGCGTAAAATCCTGAAGCAATTAAGAAGCAAGCCAGCAGTCATGCAGAAATTCCTGAGGCATAACAAGCCAAAAGACAGAAAATCCGGAATCTCGGCGCAGAAATGCGAACGCTGCGGACGTTTCGGAGCCCATCTCAGTCAATATAATCTAAACCTATGCCGGCACTGCTTCCGAGAAATCGCAGAAGAAATCGGCTTCAAGAAATACAGTTAAAATGACAACAAGGAAAATTAATAATCCAGAGATAGAAAGTAAGTCACCAGTTACAGCAGCATTCAGATTTTTTTATATTAATTATCCTGTCTTAGAAGGAGGAACCCGCTAATGTCACAAGACACCGTCGCAGACGCGCTAAACAAAATGATGAACGCCCAAAGAGCAGGCAAGACAGAAGTAGTAATAAACAGATTCTCAAAAACACTGACATCAGTCCTGGCAATCGCAAAACTAAGAGGTTATGTAGCCGACTACAAAATCGACGGAAAAAAACTAACAATAAAACTTGGAGGTATAAATGGCTGTCAGGCAATCAAGCCAAGATACACAGTTCAGGTTCCGGAAATAGAAAAATATGTAAAAAGATATCTGCCTGCAAAACATCTCGGCATCATAATAATTTCAACTTCGCAGGGACTAATGACTCACACAACTGCAATTGAAAAAAACATCGGGGGAAGCTTGATTGCTTACATGTTCTAAAATGACGACGCAAAAAATAATATCTCTCAGGATAATGAATAATAAATTCGACTATCTTCTAGCCAGAACTATATCAAGTTATTCTTATTTAATTAATTCTGGAGTCTGTGCGTAATGAAAAAACAATTATCCCAATCAATAGAAATCCCAGAAGGAATAAACTGCCATTTTGCAAACCAAACATTAACCTGCAAAAAAGACAGCTTAGAGCTTTCAAGAAAAATATCATCGGATAATTTGGAAATAAAAATCAAAGACAGTAAGATACTAATCGAATGCAAAAAAGGAAACAAAAACGACCACAAAAATATAATGACAACCCTCGCACACATAAAAAACATCTTTCGCGGTTTAACAGAAGAATTCACATACACTCTTGAAATCGCGAACATACATTTTCCCATGACTGCAAAAATAGATGGAGACAAAATTTTTATTAACAATTTTCTGGGAGAAAAAACACCAAGGCAGGCAAAAATTCTGCCGGATGTAAAAGTAGAAATAAAAGGACATCAGATTAAAGTTTCTTCCCATAATCGGGAATCAGCAGGACAAACAGCCGCAAACCTTGAGCAGGCAACAAAAATAGGAAATCGTGATAGAAGAATTTTTCAGGACGGAATTTTCATAACAGAAAAACCAAGGAGGCATGAACAATGACGTCGGAAAAAACAATATCCAGTAAATTAAGCGAAAAGACAATTAATAATAAATCAAAAGCGTCAGAGATGCCTCCCTCTTGCTTTTATATTAACCATTTTCCAATTAATTTCTCAGTAGGGGGCAAATACTAAAATGTCAAAAGAATTCAAGCGTCAGGATTACATGAGACTCGGCAGGCTTGGAAAAAACAAGCGAACAGTTTCATGGAGAAAGCCAAAAGGCAGAGACAGCAAAATGCGTCTTAGCATGGCGGGCTATCCAAAAACCGTCTCAAGAGGTTACGCGTCGCCGAGAGCCACAGCCGGCAAAATAAGAAATCTAAATCCTATTCTTGTCCACAACAAAAAAGAGCTTCAGGAAATAAACGCAAAAACTCAGATAGCAATCCTCGCAAGAATCGGCGCCAAAAAGAAATTAGAATTAATCAAATTAGCAGATGAAAAAAACATTCAAATTTTAAACGTAAAGAAAGGAGATAAAAAATGATAATACCAAAAGCAGTATTCCAAAGATTAAATGAAAAAATAGTTAATAATAAATCAAACTCATCAGTCTTGACCATACAAGGTTCTTTCTATATTAATTTTGGTAGCAGGAGGTTTTGGTTATGATAACGCAAAATCTAAAGTGCAAATTAATGGTCGCTGGATTCACTCATTTGCGAGATTGTTCGCGAATGAGGTTGAGCTGCGAAGCAGTGAGGCCCAAAACCCGTCGGCAGATGTTCCTGCAGATGCCGAGAGTGAACGCAGTGAGCTCCAGGAGGTTCCGATTATGAAACTAGAAAACAAAAAACAACTTGCGTCAAGAGTATTTAACGTCGGTAAAAGCAGAATAGTCTTCAACACATCCCGCTTGTCAGAAATAAAAGAAGCAATCACAAAGCAGGACATGAAAGACTTGAAAGAAGCAGGCGCGATAATTATCAAGGAAAAGAAAGGAAGAAAAAAGATAGAAAAGAGAAAAACAAGAAGAAGAGCCGGAAGCATAAAAAAGAAAGTAAACAAAAGAAAGCAAAATTATGTCAAACTCACAAGAAAACTTAGAAAACACTTAAAGAATCTCAAGCAAAAAAACAATATCTCCAGCAAGGATTACAAAGAATTAAGAAAAGAAATCCGAACAAGTGCATTCCGTTCTCTTAACCAGATGAAAGAAAGAATGAAGGAGACGAAGAAATGAAAACCTTAAAGCGAAGAAGAGCACAGGCAAAAACAGACTACAGAGCGCGTTTAGCTCTGCTTAAGTCAGGCATGCCGAGACTTGTAGTCAGAAAAACAAATCGCTACATAATCTGCCAGATTATTGAAACAGAAATAACTCAAGACAAAGTCATAGCATCAGCAACGTCAAAAGAACTTTTGGAAAAAGGCTGGCCGGAAAATATGAAAGGCTCGCTGAAATCTCTGCAGGCATCTTATTTAACAGGTTTCCTTCTTGTAAAAAAACTAAAAACCAAACCAAAAGAAGCCGTGCTCGACATCGGAATGCAGAGAAGCGTTCATAACTCGCGAATTTTCGCAGCCCTCAATGGCGCAGTTGACGCAGGCTTGAAAATCATGCACAGCAAGGAAGCATTTCCTCAAGAAGAAAGATTAAATACAGGAAAAATCCAGATAAATAAAATCAAGGAGAAATTATAATGAAAAAACAAAAAGTAATGTTCAACAAAATAAGCGAAACGGCAGTTAACAAGAAATCAAACTATCAAGCAGTCCCAACCGTGTTAGGTTATTCTCATATCAATAATCTCACTGGAGGAATTAAGTAAATGGCAAAAACAGAAACAGTAAATGAACCAAAAGACCTCATCGAAGCAACACCAGAAGAATTAGAAAAAGTAGAAAAAGAAATGCAGGAAACACTCTCAGAAAGTCAGGTAACGGAAAAACTGAAGAAACTTGATAGAAGAGAAAGAGACGAAAAAGTAGACGTGGTATCTTCATGGGTGCCGAGAACAAAACTTGGCAAGGCAGTTAAGGCAGGAAAAGAAAAAGACCTTGATAAAATTTTGTCAGAAGGAAAAAGAATTCTTGAGCCGGAAATTGTCGACGCCCTAATTCGTCCCGAAACAGACTTAATTTTTATAGGGCAGGCAAAAGGGAAATTCGGCGGAGGAAAAAGAAGAGCTTGGAGGCAGACGCAAAAGAAAACAATGGAAGGGAACGTTTTAAGTTTCAGTTCAATGGCAGTTGTCGGCGACAGAAAGGGGCACATCGGAGTCGGATACGGCAAAGCAAAAGAAACTCTCCCCGCCAGGGAAAAAGCATTGAGACACGCAAAGCTAAATATAATTAAAATAGAACCAGGATTTGAATCTCCAGAGTCAGAAAAAGACAAGTCAGACCCGCACACAATTCCATTCAAGATTGAAGGAAAATCCGGCGGCGTTAGAATTTCTCTCTGGCCTGCCCCAAGAGGAACAGGACTTGTCATAAACGACGAATGCAAAAAAATATTGAGATTAGCAGGAATAAAAGACATTTACTCAAAAACAGAAGGAAAAACTAAAACAGCATTTAACTTAGCCAAAGCGTGCGTTCAGGCATTATCAAAAACAACACAAATGAGGTCGCAGGCAAAATGATTTTAGTAATACGAATCGCAGGACAGGTAGGGCTTGACTCAGATATAATTGAAGCTCTGAACAGAATAAACATAAGACGAAAATACTCGGCAGCACTTCTTCATCCGACAAAAGAAAATATTGCATTGTTGAAAAAAATCAGAAACGTTGTTGCCTACGGAGAAATAAACAAGGAAACCCTGTCAGAACTGATTAAGAGGCGCGGACAGCCAAAAGAAAAAGGAAAGAAGATTAATCCTGAGGCAATAATCGAGCAGATTAACAAAAAACCATTCAGAGAGGCAGACATAAAACCCTTCTTCCGTCTTCACCCGCCAAGAAAAGGAATAGAATCAAAGAAACATTTTGGCGTCGGAAAGGGCGTTCTCGGCGACAACAAAGAGCAAATAAACGATTTAGTCAGGAGGATGTTGTAATGAAGCGAGAAATAACAATACAAAAGACAGCTAATAAAATAAATGAAAAAATAATTAATGATAAACCGATTCACAACCTTTCATTCGGATTTTTTATTACTGATTTCCCCCAATTAAACTTTCATGGCAAATTAACGGCCTCGGGAAGTATCGGAACCTACTGGAGGTTTTGGTTATGATAACTCAAAAACTAAATAGCAAATTAATGGATGCAGGATTCACTCATTTGCGAGATTGTTCGCGAATGAGGTTGAGCTGCGAAGCAGTGAGGCCCAAAACCCGTCGGCAGATGTTTCTGCAGATGCCGAGAGTGAGCGCAGTGAACTCCAGGAGGTTTTGGTTATGATAACTCAAAAACTAAATAGCAAATTAATGGATGCAGGATTCACCAAAACCCGCAGGAGGTTTTGGTTATGATAAATGAAAATTTTGTCTGGAAATGTAAATGTGGCTACATCGAACATTCTGAACTTCCGCCGGAAGACTGCCCAGAATGCCTGAGAATCAACAAATTCAAAAAAGTTCCTGACGACCAAATGGAAGAGGCGCGGGAAGAAGAAATACTTTCAACATTAGAAGAGGACGAAGAATGACAATCCAAAAATTAAATAATCAACTATCCGGTGTAGTCAGTCACAACCTTTCGTTCGGATTTTATATTAACCATTTCCTTCTTCTCAATAGAGGTTGCTCATTATGAAAACAAAAAAAAGAAAAAAGCAGACAAGAATGAGGGGCTCCCACACAAATAAGCGCGGCTTCAAGAAAAAAGCCCGTGGCTCGGGCAATCGCGGCGGTGTCGGCATGGCTGGAACAGGAAAAAGGGCAGACCAGAAAAAGACATTAGTTCTGAAACTCTACGGCAACGATTATTTCGGCAAGGACAAAAGACTCAGAAGAAAACCAGCAATTGAATTAAAAGTAATAAACATAAGAGACATAAAAGACAAGGCAAGAGGCAAGTCAGAACTTAATCTTAAGGGATACAAGCTTCTCAGCAGCGGAGAACTCAAAGAAAAAATCAAGATTGTTGTTTCAGCCGCCTCGCAATCCGCAATAGACAAGATTAAAAAAGCAGGCGGCGATGTTATTATTGAATAATATTCACAATGGCATTTGACATAAAATCCATAATGTATAACCTCCCAGAAGTCAGGAGGCCGGCTGAAAAGAAACTTAGTTTTAACACGAAGTTGAAATGGACAATTATAATCCTCGTGTCATTTTTTGTCCTCGCCAACATAACACTTTACGGCCTGTCAAAAAACGCACTTGAACAGTTTGAATTTCTTCAGGTAATTTTTGCTACAGAATTCGGCAGCGTTATTTCTTTAGGAATCGGTCCGATAGTAATGTCATCCATCATTCTCCAGCTTCTCGTCGGTTCCGGAATCCTCGGCATTGACACAAAAACTCCCGAAGGAAAAAGATATTTTCAGGGCTTGCAGAAATTAGGAGTTATCTTCTTCATAATTTTTGAAGCCCTGGTTTATGTCCTGATGGGCGGACTTCAGGCACATGTGGGTTTCACAACAATAGTCATCGCGCAGTTAATTTTAGGCGGACTTGCAATAATGTTCATGGACGAAGTTACACAAAAATGGGGGTTTGGCTCGGGAGTTTCTTTGTTCATTGTCGCAGGAGTCGCCCGCTCTCTCTTCACAGCTCTCTTCCAGTTCATTAGCCCAACAGGAGAAAATTGTTTAGTTAATTTCTCAACTTCTACTTGTTCAGGCAATGTTTTAGTAATCTTGCAGTCAATAATAAAGGGCTCGTCTATTACAGAACTTCTTGCGGCAGCAGCACCAATCATTTTTACAGTTTTAATATTTCTCGTTGTTGTTTGGGCTCAGGCTCTTAAAGTAGAAATCCCGTTGTCCTATGACAGACTAAGGGGTTACGGAGTTAAATGGCCATTGGCGTTTTTCTATGCATCAGTCATTCCAGTAATTTTAGCTGGTGCTTTAGTAGCCAACCTTCAATTATTCGGCTCTTTGCTTGAAAACTGGCTTGGGCACGCAACTTTCTTAGGAGGATTTTCAAATGGACAGCCAATTTCTGGCTTGGCGTTTTGGTTTTCAAGTTCAAATTTAGTTGAGGCAATAATCAGAGGAAGCTTCCAATCATCCTTATTATTGCAATCGATAATTCATCTCGCATTTTATATGTGTTTTTCAGCCCTGTTTGCAGTATTCTGGATAAAAACATCCGGCATGGACGAAAGCTCGCAGGCAAAAAACATAATAGCCTCTGGTTTGCAATTGCCCGGCTTTAGAAAAGACCCAAGAGTAATCGAATCAATCTTAAAGCGTTACATTCTGCCATTGACAATTATGGGCGGTTTGGCAATAGGACTTCTCGCGGCAACAGCAAATCTTCTCGGAGCGCTGACAGGCGGAACATCCATCTTGCTTGCAGTTATGATTATGTTTCAGCTTTATCAGAACATTGCCCAGCAGCACGCCCTCGACATGCATCCTGCAATGAAGAAAATGTTCGGCGGATAAACCTCATGGAGATTAGTGCAATTCAGCGTTAACTCTTTTGATTTTTAGCATTTACATCCATAATATGCTCGTAAATAATGTCTGGTAATGTTCGATCGTTTTATTATTAACTACTCTCGTTATCTTGTGATAATTATACTTTTTCGGTGCCAAATTGTATCAATCACCAGCCTTAAATACACTGTTTCATATTAATAGAAATGATAGACATAATATCCTTGATTAATCAATATCCAAAATCAAGCATAATTATTATCAGCTGTCTTATAACTTTCCTTATAACTCTGGTAAACTACTTCATGCTTGACAAAGACAGGATGAGGGAAATAAAAAAACGCCAAAAAGAAATTCAGGAAGAAGCAAAAAGGCACACAAAAGAAGGCAATCACGCAAAGGCAATGGAACTGCAAAAAGAATTATTTTCCTCAACAGGAGAAATGATGAAACACTCTTTTAAACCAATGCTGATAACTTTAATTCCAATTTTGATAATTTTCGCTTTTATTCGTGGAATTTATGCAGAAACAACCCTCGCCTCATCGTGGTTTTGGTGGTACTTTATCTCTGCAATAATCTCCAGTATAATATTCAGAAAACTCTTCAATCTTCCCTAATCTTCCAATAAACTATCAAACAATTCTTGAGCATCAACTAACTCATCGTGTTCCTCATGGGATTCTTCTTTATCGCGCCTTGTATTTTTTTCAGCCATACTCCTCTTCTAAATTAACCCTTTAAAAATTTTTCCCAAGCATATTTCTCACTTAAAGTGATAACAATTTATAGTATAAGACTTAAATGTTTGCCCATTACAAAAGGCAGAGTTAACATAAATTCAATGCGATTTCATATTACTAGCTATCCTATCAACTAATCAATGAACGAAAATCCAACGTTCTCTGTTCTACTTGCCAAACTTGTCAGATTCTGCAAAAAGAAGAACTATCTCAAAAATAGATGCAACGCCTAAAACAATAAATCCTACAAATATTACGCTCGTGGCGCCGCCGATTATGTTAAGAATCCCAGTAACTTTAGAATATTTTACCTTCTTGCCCAATTTAAGAATCCCAACTCCGAGTAATATGCTCGGAATCCCGTAAAGCAGAACAGAAATAACATACAACGCAATTAAAAATATCAAAATCTCTCCTAAATATCCGCCGATTTCCTGCGCAAGCACGTCTTCAGGAACATTCTCAATTCCTCCGTATTGCTCTTCCAACTGTAGAAGGTTTTCTTCCATCTGCTGCATTTCAGAAAAAGAAGATTGAAAACCAGTCATGTACGAAATTAAAGGAATATACGCAAGAAATCCAATAATCACAATAATCATGAAATATATAGACATAACTTTAAGCAGAGTTTTTTTGTATTTCTTTCCTATCACAAAAAATCCATAAAAGAAAAGAACAGCCGCTGCACTCGTAAGCAAACTAATCAAAAAAGAAACAAAATACAAAGGACCAATTAAAGCGCCAAGAAGTCCGATTAAAACAGAAAGAGCAATTATAACAATTCCGCTTATCCCTGCAATTTTCACCCAGTTTTTCATTCTTATTTAACAAACCTCTTCAGTTCTTCACCTTCCAGTCTTTTCAGCTCTTCATCACCCATCTTAACATAAGCCGCTTCAAATCTTCCGATTTCAAAATTCTTGCCTAAAATATCCTTAAAGATTTTCATGCAGAATCTCAAACCATCCTCAATTGACATTCCTTCCTTAAAATCTTTTCTCAAAACTTCTTTTATCCTTTCGTCATTCTCTCCAATCGCATTTGCCCTGTAAGCAAAATAATTTCCAGTAACATCTGAACTGTAAAGATGCGCCTTTCCTTTGTTAACGCCGGCAAGCAGCATTGAAATTCCAAACGGCCTTGCCCCGCCGTACTGGGTGAACATCTGTTTCTTATCTGCAATCATTCTGATAACAGAAATAGGTTCGATAGGAGAGTCGTATGTAACTCTGTTTTGCTGCGCCAAAATCTGAGCCTGCTCAACTAATATTCTCGCATCAGCCAAAATTCCTGCAGACGTTGCCGCAATATGCGAATCAATTTCAAAAATCTTATTCGCCGATTCAGGAGCAATTAATTTGTCTCTTATTCTTTTGTCAGCAACAATTACAACGCCGTCCTTGCAAGTCAATCCTATTGATGCGCTTCCAAGTCTGACTGTCTTCTCGGCATATTCAACCTGCAGCAAATGCCCGTCCGGAGAAAACATCGTCGCAGCTCTGTCATAACCCATTGCCTGATGCTGCATTTCTGTCGGTATATCCATTTTAATCCTCTTATCATCAAATAAATTGACGTCTATTTAAGCTTTACTGATATTTTGCTGGACAATAATTATTATAAATCCCCAAAACCCAAAGTTAGAATGAGATTGGAAGACAAAGCAAAAGAAATTATAGCTAACAGATTTGGAAAAAAAGATATTTCCGAGGTGGAACCAGAGCATGAATTCGTAAGAGATTATAAATCCGATAGTCTGGATGCAGTAGAATTGATAATGGAGCTCGAAGATGCTTTCAAAATTTCTATCCATGAAGAACACGCAGCAACTCTTACAACTGTCGGAAAAGTTATAGATTATTTAAGGGAGAATTACGAGGGAACAGAATACAAACCATAAGGTATTGTCAACTTAAATCGCCCATTATAAAATTCTATAATTATATAACTGTTAATTCTTTTCTGGATTTATTTAATTATGCCAGTGGGAGGCGATAACCCAACAGTACAGAACTATAACAAAATTTATTAACTCTGTTCCTTTTCAACAAAAATGCCGAACGTCGAAGCAAGAATAAAAGTCAAAGACAAGCACTACGAAATAAATGTTGATTTAGACGAATCTCTGAAAGTCAGAAATGGTAGTGGCTCTGTTCAGTCGGCATTGCAAACCCTTCAGATTTTCCACGACCTGAAAAAAGGAACAATCGCCCCGCAAAAAGATTTGGAAGAAGCATTCAGCACAACAGACATTTACAAAATCGCAGAGCACATAATAAAAAAAGGCGAAGTCCAGAAAACTCAGGAGTTCAGAGACGAGCAGAGAGAAAATAAAAAGAAGCAAATAATTTCTTTAATCCTAAAAAACGCAGTTGACCAGCACGGTAGGCCTTACACTGAAGAAAGAATTCGCACCGCAATCGAGCAAGCCAACTACAGCTTTGACAATCGCCCCGCTGAAAAACAAATGAATGATTTAATTTCAAAACTAAAAGAAGTCATTCCGATAAAGATGGAAGTAAAAAGAATTAAGCTAATAATCCCGGCGCGCTTCACCGGGCAAATTTACGGCATCCTTCAAGATTACAAAGAAAGCGAGAATTGGCTCAGCAACGGAAACTTGGAGGCAATCCTTAATATTCCCGCAGGCTTGACAATTGACTTCTTCGACAAAATCAACTCAATGACCCACGGAGCCGTGCAAAGCGAAGAATTGAAGAAAGAAGAATGATAAAAAATATTTTCTCCAGCATTCCCAAAGACATACCAAAAGAATTATTTGAAACAATTGTCAGCTCTAAAGAAATAAGGATAGAAAGAATAATCTCAAAAGGACACATCACAGAAAATAATAAGTGGTATAATCAGGACAAAAACGAATTTGTCATAGTCCTGAAAGGAAGTGCTGTAATCGAGTACAAAAACAATGAAATGATTAATCTCGGAATTGGAGATTATCTAATAATCCCTGCCCGCAAAGAACATAGGGTAGCAGAAACCAGCAAAAAAGAAGAAACAATCTGGCTGGCTGTTTTTTACCAATGATATCATTGTTAAGTAAACCCAAAATGGTAACATCCTACAACAAAAGACTTTAAACTTTAACAACATCTTCGTCTATGCTGCAGTCATTTAGATTATTGAAACACCGACGGTAATAAGCAATCGTCTCGAGCTTAAGTTAATTATGATTTGTGATGGGCAAAATTTACATCTTGTGATATAATACAGCACAGCTTACTAGTCTGTCTATGTAAATGTTACATTGTCAACTTGACTTAACACTTCCGAAAACCTTAAAAACCCTAAATTTCTAAATTCCGTAAGAAAGAAACAGAGTAATATTACAATTATCCTGTTGAAGATTAAAATTACATGAAGAACGAGATTAACGAAGCACATGAAGCTATAGACATTGATTCTGCTAGTCCTGAGTCCGCCGCAAGAAAAGTAATTGTTCCAGGCGAAATAATTGTCTCAGGAGAAGACTATCTTCCAGGCGAAGGAGCGCGAAGAGAAGGTGACAATATTGTAGCAAGCAAATTCGGTCTGGCAGAAATCGCAGGCAGGGTTGTAAAAGTAATTTCAATTTTCGGAGCATTTATTCCTAGAAGAAACAATGTCATCATAGGCAGAGTATCAGACATAACTTACGCCGGCTGGCTCATCGACATTGACGCAGCCGGTTCTGGTTTCTTGCCAATCGAAGAAGCGCCAAGATTCATAAATCGAAACGAAATGGATCAGTACCTTGCAATCGGCGACGTGGTTGCGGCAAAAATCTGGTCTGTCAAGGCAAAAGGAATTGACTTGGCAATGAAAGGAAAAGGCCTCGGAAAATTAGAAGGCGGTTACATCTTCAAAATAGTTCCAAGCCGCGTTCCAAGAGTCATAGGAAGAGAAGGAAGCATGGTAAATCTGATAAAAGAAAAAACCGGCTGCAATATAACAATCGGGCAAAACGGCTGGATATGGATAAAAGGCTCTGACATAGATTCGGAAATTAAAGCGCGAAACGCAATAGAATTTGTCGCGGATAAAGTTTTCATCAATGGATTAACAGAAAAAGTGGAGGAATGGTTCGGCGAATCAGAATAAAAATGGCATCACAATTAAAACGCAGCGACGGAAGAAAACCAGGCGAAATAAGAAAAATAAAAGCAGAAGTCGGAGTCGTGCCAAATGCAGACGGTTCAGCAATGTTTGCATTCGGCAAAACAATAGCAATCGCAGCAGTTTACGGCCCAAGACAGCTTCATCCCCAGCACATGCAGGATCCTTCAACAGGAGTCTTAAGATGCAATTACGACTTGCTGTCATTCTCTGTTTCAGACAGAAAAAAACCAGGTCCATCAAGGCGCTCGCAGGAAATTTCAAAAGTAACTGAATGGGCTTTGATTCCAGCGCTTGATTTAAAATCATTTCCAAATTCAGTTGTTGATTTGCAGATTTATATCTTGCAGGCGGACGCAGGAACAAGAACAGCCGGAATAAACGCAGCCTCAATGGCTCTGGCTCATGCAGGAATCCCAATGAAAGATTTAGTCTGTTCAGTAGCCCTCGGAAAAAACGACAAGACAATAATCGCAGACCTAACAAAAGAAGAAGAAGACTACAAAGAAGGCGAGGGCTCAACAGATTTTGCATTAGCAAAACTAGCAAACTCAGACAGTTTCACCTTATTGCAAATGGACGGAAAAATACAGCCGGAGAGAGTAAAAGAAATAATTGAACTAGCAAATGAAGTTTGCCCTCAGATTTATGAGGCACAGAAGTCGGCGCTAAAATCAATTGTCGAATCTTCAGAAAAGGAGAAAAAACGAAAATGATGACTCAAAAAATTAACAACAAAGTATTATCTATTACATCTCAGAATTATTTTTATATTAATTATGTTCCAGAACTAAATTTATTGGCTAATTTTATTTCTAGGAGGTTCCGACAATGACTGGAATGGATGTAACAAACATATCAAAAGAAAAATTAAGAAAAATGTTTGAAGAAGGAAAAAGATTTGACAACAGAAGCCTCGAAGAATTCAGAGAGTTGGAAATAACCTATGATGTTTCAAACAAAGCAGAAGGTTCTGCAAGAGTAAAGTTGGGAAAAACAGACGTCGTTGCAGGAGTAAAGATGCAGGTTGGCGAGCCATACCCAGATTCTTTAGACAAGGGAAACTTAATGGTATCAGGCGACTTGCTTCCCCTAGCTTCTCCAAGATTCGAGCAAGGCCCTCCAAAATTCAACGCAATAGAATTGCCGAGATTAGTCGACAGAGCAATAAGAGCATCAGAGGTTATAGAACTTAAAAAATTAGTTGTTAAAGAAGGAGAGTTAGTCTGGACAGTCATAATCGACGTTTATCCGATAAATGACGATGGAAACTTAATAGACGCTTCTTCAATAGCCGCCTTTGCGGCGCTGAAAAATACTTTCATGCCAGCCCTTGGCAAAGACAACAAGGTTGATTATGAAACAAAAACAAAAGAAAGGCTTCCTCTTGAAAAAGACACTGTACCTCTGTCGCTGAGTTTTCACAAACTTGGGAACTCAATAATTTTGGACCCAACACGTGAAGAAGAAGAAGCCTGCGACTTAAGGATGACTTTCGGAATCTCAAAAATAAAAGGAGAATACATTTTAAACTCATGCCAGAAAAAAGGCGAAGCCCCTCTTACTTCAGAAGAAATAGAGAAAATTATGAATACGATACCAAAGAAGTATGACGAATTAGTAAAAAAACTAAAGATTTAAATTCCCTGTAAAACACCCTAAATTATGAAACCGCTGGAAAACTTCACAAAATACGAAATAGCGAGGATAATTGGAGCAAGAGCCTTGCAAATCGCAATGGACGCGCCGATAATTCTTAAGATATCAGAGGAAGAATTGAAAGAAATTAACTATGACGCTTTGAGAATTGCTGAGAAAGAACTTGAAGCCAATGTTCTTCCTATAGACATTCACCGCCCGACGCCGAAGAAAGGCTCAGACAAGCTTGGAAAAATCAAGGAAGAGAAGGTAACAGACGAAGAGCTTGCCGAAAAAGAAAAAGAAGTTGAAAAAGAAATTACCGAAGAAGCTGAACAGCTTGGTTTTGTAAATGCCGGTGAAGACGAAGAAGTCGCAGAAGGCGAGCCTGCTTCAGAGGAGCAGTAGTTTATTCTTTCTTGCATATATCAAAAGACATTAATTTTTAACCAGCACCGTCGATAACGTGCAATCATATCGAATCTAAGTTAACTATGCCTTGTTTATGTCTTGCACTATAGAATTTTCTTAAAGTAATCATCTCTATAAAATCACACGTTTAATTTTTTCAATTCCAATAATTTCTTAAACTATCTCTCCTTTATTTTCCAATGCAAATAAAACAGGTGAAAGCGCGCTCGATAAAAGATTCCAGAGGAAATCCAACGATAGAAGTTTCAGTAAACAGCCAGAAAGCCTCAGCTCCAGCGGGAAAATCCATAGGAAAAGCAGAAACTCCCCCTTACAAAATCTCGCTAAAACAAAGCATCAAAGACATCAACTCCTTGAACTTTTCAGGCATCAAAATAAATTCCTTCAAAGATTTATCCTTAATTGAATCCAAAATAAAAGAACAATTCAAACTTAAAGACGTTAAAAAGTTCGGAGCAAACGCTTTAGTTTCATTGGAAATAGCAATCCTAAAAGCATTAGCCAAAGAAAAAAATCTTCAATTATACCAAATAATAAATCCAAAATCCCACCACTTGCCAATTCCAGTCGGCAACGCCGTCGGCGGAGGCCTGCATTCGCATAATAAAAACTCCCCCAACTTTCAGGAATTTTTGCTGATACCAAACAAAAAAACAATAAACGAAAATATAGCTGAAATGAATAAAGTCTATAATCTTCTCGAACAAATCCTAAGAACAAAACAAAAAAACGACGAGGGCGCATGGCAAACCTCATTTTCCGATGAGCAGATTCTAAGAATATTATCAAAACAAGAAATCAGAATAGGACTAGACATCGCCCCGTCATCATTCTTCAAAAACGGATTCTACAATTACAAAATAAAATCTCTCAACACTTCATCCCAAATCTTTTACATTAATTATCTGATAAAAAAATATTCCTTATTTTACATCGAAGACCCTCTTAATGAAGACGATTTTGAATCATTCTCAAAAATAATTCGTTCAGACAAAAATCTCGTCGTCGGCGACGATTTAACAGCCACCCAAATATCAAGATTAAAAAAAGCAATCGCAGATAAATCAATCAACGCAACGATAATAAAACCAAATCAAAATGGTTCTCTCCTTGAATTAGAAAAAATCTTCCAACTCTGTAAAAAGCATAAAATAAAAACTATTCTTTCTCACCGCTCCGGCGAAACCCTCGACACAGCCCTGGCAGATTTAGCAGTTGGATTCGGAGCCGACTTCATAAAATGCGGAATTTCCACAAAATGGCGGGAAGTTAAATTAAAACGTCTTATAGAAATTGAAAAGATAATTAAGAAATAGCCTACCCCGCCCAAGAAAATAATTATCATACAAATCCGAACGTTTTCACATTACCAAGTGAGCAATTGATTAAGCTATTTTTTGGTCAGTGTTAGAGGGTTCTAGAAAATTATTGAGAATTCAAATAACTTTGAAGTTGTTCCTTTGTAAAAAGGTTTAAATCTACGGATTTATCTTCGTGCCCTTCAAAACAAGGCAAGCCCATTTCTCTATGAGTGACCAATCCATTTTTGTCTCTGTCTGCAATTTCTTTAACTTGTTGTTGTAGATTGTGATATTCGTTTCTTTGTGCTCGTGTACCAGCTAATCCAAGCACAACAAAGGGTAAGACACATGTTAAAAGAAATGTTCCTACCATTGCTGCTTCTTCTAACAAATTTGATTGGTATTCATTTCTCATAAAATCTTGGATTGCTTTCACTATTTAAACTTTTCTTTTCCCCGAAGGGAAAATAAATTTCTGAGAATAATTATCATACAAACCAGAACTTTTCACATTATCAAGCGAACGAAGCGACAACCTTTCACTAACCCCAAATTTTAAAAACCCCTTTTCTCTCAACAAATCATGCCAAAGAAAAAAACCATTGCTGAAACCGAAGAAGTTCCAGAGGAGCTTGTAGAAGAAATGCAGGATGAAGTAAAAACAAAGAAGAAACCAACTGACAAGGAAAAAGAAGAAAAGCTGGCAAAGCTGAAAGAAAAAGCAGCCGCTCTGTCAAAAAAAGTAAAAGGCGAGAAAGCAGAAACAAAAGAAGAAGAGAAAGAAACACTTGTCCCGATTGAAGACTATCTGAAATCATCAATCCATCTCGGAACAAGAGCAATCACGCCTGACATGAAGCCATACGTCTACAAAAGACGAGCAGACTCTCTCGCAGTTTTCAACACAGTTTTATTGGACGAAAAAATAAAAGAAGGAGCCGAATTTCTAGCAAAATTTTCTCCGGAAGAAATCGTAGTTGTCTGCAAAAGAGAAGCCGGGCATAAGCCGGTAGAAATATTTTCAGAAGTTACAGGAATAAGAGCATTCACAAAACAATACCCGGCAGGAATCTTGACAAACCCCAATTTAGAAACATTCATTGAAACAGAACTTATCTTAATCTGCGACCCATGGACAGACAAAAACGCGCTCAACGACGCCAAAAAAATAAAAATCCCAATCCTCGGAATCTGCGACACAAACAACTACACAAAAGACGTCACAAAAGTTATTCCCGGAAACAACAAGTCAGCAAAATCCCTCGGCATGATTTTCTACCTTCTTGCAAAAATCTACGCGGAAAAAAGAAAACTCAACAAAGAAATTCCGCCAATCCAGGACTGGATTGAAAACTGGGATAATTTGGTTCCTCCGAAATAAACACTAATTAATTAAACTTATTTCGTCTTGCTGTTAGATGCAGGATGAAATAATCTCAATTTATGAAAAAGAGGAAGAAATCCAAAAGATTATCCAACCACTAACAAACATAACTTTAGACGATTTAATCAAAACTCCGCACTTTGAATACTCGCAAGCAGAAAAATCAACAGATGTAAACCTTCTAAAACAGACATTTCAAGAGTTCAACAGAATAAAACTGATTAACAAAAGAAAACACAAAAATGATAAAACAAGTTATGATATCTACTACGAATTGGATGATAAAACTTACGTTCTCTATGCAATTGCTTTTAACGAATCAAAACCAAAACTTCTTAACGCTTATCATGTCCAGAGAAACTTCAGAAGATTCAAACAAAAATTAATTAACGCTTACAAAGACAAACTCACCTAGAGATTAAAGGCATAACTAATGGAATATCCTTAGAAACAATCTGCGAACCCTCGATAGTTTCTATTTTCAATACCAGAAAGATGGTTTCTTTCTTAGGAATAATTCTCAATTCAACATTCTTGATTTTATCTAGAATCTTAGGATTCACATTGCACGATTCCAAAAAACCAGAAACTCCTTTAATCTCAATTCCAACTATCTTCCCTTTTCCAGTCAAACTGAAAACAATGTCTCCAACTTCAAAATTCTCCCGCACAACTTCCCCTTCCTCCCGCACAGATACAATTAGGTTATCGCTGTATTCATCGTAAGAAAATTTTTTCTTTTCCATGTTATTCTTACTCTCTTGAGGTTTATAAGTTTTTGGAGTTTGTGATTTGGTTCCTCCGAAATAAGTTCTTACTTGCAAGTTCTCAATCAATTATTTATATCAATTCATCTAACCAATCTAATGGAACTTAAAGAGAAAGAGATTAAACTTAACAGAGAGCTTAGTGAGTTGGATAAGTTTGCATTGGAGTTTTTATCAATCTTAAAAAAATATACTGATTACGTGATTATCTCTGGCTATGTAGCTATTCTTTTAGGGAGAACAAGGGCAACCGATGACATTGATGTCTTTATCAAACCAATCTCAAAACAGATATTTTCTTCACTCTATCGCGAATTGAAAGAAAATGGTTTCTGGTGTTTAAACGCAGAAAGTGAAGAAGAGCTTTATTCTTACCTGGAAGATAAATTGGCGATTAGATTTGCAAGAAAACGATTATCAACGCCAAACTTCGAGATTAAATTCCCCAAAGACAAATTAGACGAACAAGCATTTGACAATGCAATAACAGTCATTACAAAACAAGGAAAAATTATAATTTCTGAATTAGAAAGACAAATCGCATTTAAGAAATATTATCTTGAATCTAACAAAGACAATGAAGATGCGTTGCACATAGAAGAATTGTTCCGGGGAAAGATAGATTATGATAAAGTTAATAAATATAGGGAGTTAATAGAAAAAAGGAAGAAAGAACATGGAAATAAATGGTAAAAAGATTTTTATGAAACCCGGAAGAACAAACCAAGAAGACCGAGACAATTTTATTAAATTCTGGGTAAAATGTATGAGATTAATGTCAGACGAAGAATGGAGCAAACAACAAAATCTTATTATCAACTCACAGCTTCAAGGAGCCGACCATAAAACTTACTTGAAAGTAAAGGGATTAAACAGAAAATTGGGATGAAAGCAGAAGACGTCAAAGTTGATTTTGAAGAACTGAAAAAGTTCAAGAGGAGAAACGCCGAAGAAAGACTATGGTTTATTGACTTTTGGGTTGATTACATAAAGAAGAGCAACTTAGAAAAAGAGAATCTAGTGCCGCCGAAATAAAATTAATCTTAGATACAACGTGTTGAAGAGTAAGAGAAAATATCAATCAGAAATAACCTGTATATTAATCTGATATATCTTACCATCATTTCCGATATATCCTGTTAAAAAACCAGCCTCAGTATGTGTAATATACATATGGCTTTTAGGCTTTAGACTTCTACTAACTACACCATTACGATGCGGAACATCCTGCATAGCACTATTTATGCCCTCTGATTCCTCAACTATTCTTGCAAGTCTGGAAAGTATATCTGCTCTTAATTTTTCAACCGATTCTGTCATAACCTTTCTCAAAACTATAACTATTTAACCCTTTCGTTTCCCGCGAAAACAGATTTCTAAAAATTAATAAACAAAGTCCCCTCGTTTCCCATTACCAAGCGAGCGAAGCGAGCAATTACTTAAGCAATTTCCCACTCGACAAACCCCCGAAATAAATTCTCTAAAAAGATCCAAATAATTGCTTAAAAAAATAGCATTAGCAAAATTTAAAAATAAACAAATTCAGAGATTTTTATGACAGAAGAACTAAAAGTTTACAGATTTGGATTTACCGCTTGGTTTGAGCATCAGGATTTTCCAAGTGACACTCAACCTTCCGAAGGCATTTCTTACGTTCAAGGAAGAAATCTTAATGACGCTCGGAATAACGCCAAAAAAAGAGAACCTGAATTAGCTACGAGAATGAAACCTCCATACAGAATGTATCTTTGTAATTTCTATAACTTTGAGGAAGTTCAAGTTCCAAATCATAAACTAATTGTTGAACCTTTAGAACAAAAAGTTTGTAGACAAAAAAATTCTTAACAAAATTTCCGTCGCTAATTTTCTTTTTCAACCGCCGAAACTTTTATAAACCACTTTTATCTCCACTCCTTGTTAAAATGTTAACTCAAATGAGTGCCTTAATGTTTGTCGACGGTAAAAACTCCCTAAAGAGAGTCATAAACCGCAGCTTGCATATTAAGGTATGAGGTATGCAAGACGTTGTTTATTCTTAATTATATAAGTTTAGAGGTCTAAATTCAATCGAAAGATTGAGAGTGCGGAAAGCAATATCTTTCTAATAGCTTTCACAGAATTAACTGGTTCACATCTAACGATGTTAAATCCAGTTGATCCTGCTGGAGGCTGCGGCTATCTGGTTTGCAATTAGGCATGCAAGTCTGTTGAGAGACGGCGAACTGCTCAGTAACACGTAGCTAACCTGCCCTAACGTTTGGGATACCCTCGGGAAACTGAGACTAAACCCGAATAGAAAATAATTTCTGGAATGATTTATTTTCCAAGTTAGGATGGGGCTGCGGCTGATTAGCTTGTTGGCGGGGTAATGGCCCACCAAGGCTATGATCAGTAAGGGCTCTTAGCGGAGAGGCCCTGAGAGGGGATCTGAGACACTATCCCCAGCCCTACGGGGTGCAGCAGCTAGGAAACTTCTGCAATGTACGAAAGTATGACAGAGCAAGCCAGAGTGATTCTCTATATTTGAGAATCTTTTATGAGATCTAAAAATTCTCATGAATAAGGACTGGGAGAGACTGGTGCCAGCCGCCGCGGTAATACCAGCGGTCCAAGTCGCAGCCACTTTTATTGGGTCTAAAACATCCGTAGCTCGCCAAGTCAGCTTCTTGTGAAATCTGGCATCTCAAGTGTCGGGCGCGCAAGGGGTACTGCTTGGCTGGAGACCGGGAGACGTAAGGAGTACAGATAGGGTAAAATAGAAATAAATTGCCCTACTAAAACTCAGCTATATGCGGGAAACTCTGAGAATCCTTCAGTACTCGTTTATTTCATATAAACAGTAAAAATCTGTAAGGTGCAGATAATCCGCAGGAAAGACTAGAAAAGATTAAAAAGCCATACGTTAGAAGAAAAACATGGTACCAGGAATGAATCGTAATTTGTTTAATCAACCTGAAGTAAGAGATAAACTTGCAAAAGCAGTTATGTCTACTTTAGAAAGCAGATGTAACGAACCTGAAAGATTTGTATCAGTATCTGACATAAGAATGTATCTTTCAGCAAACAAACTTTATCAGGAGTTTGTACAAGAGTATGGAAGTCCCATCAGATACCTAGATGCAACAATACAGGAATTATATCAGAAGAAACAAATTATACGAGCAATAACTGGATCGCATACAGTACATTATAGGCCAAATAATCAAGTTCTAGAATCCTCAGAGACTATACGCTGAGACTTAACTAACAAAAGTTAAGTAAGATATAGTCCGATCTTCATAGCGATATGAAGAAATTATCAGAAATGATAATTCCAAAATTATAAAATAATTTTGTGTAACATAAATGAGCGGTAAAATGCGTTGATCCTTTCTGGACTAACGATAGCGAAGGCACCTTACGAGAACGGATCTGACAGTGAGGGATGAAGGCTAGGGGCGCAAAACGGATTAGATACCCGTGTAGTCCTAGCAGTAAACCCTGCACACTAAACAT
>Ga0209541_10001080_pt1 | contig 54334 bp, 49 predicted proteins | sample RifCSPlowO2_01_FD_184027 | JGI IMG/M metagenome (GOLD analysis project Ga0209541, IMG submission 184027) | Groundwater microbial communities from Rifle, Colorado - Rifle CSP2_plank lowO2_0.1 (SPAdes) (version 2) | ecosystem: Environmental > Aquatic > Deep subsurface > Groundwater | place... | reverse complement strand
GTACTGGTATTGAAAAAGATGTTAAAAATATATCGACTCGCGATGTTGGGAATTTCATTAGTGATCATTTTTTGGCCGACTCAACAGTCTTTATTGTAGCGGGGGATGTTGACCTTGAGAGTTCAGTGAAATTGTTTGATGAATATTCGACAATCTATAACAGAAAATCTTTTCTTCATAGTCAAAATGAGGTATCAAACTCAGGCGAGAGGGTAAAAGTCAATTTTATCGATTCAGATCAAACGGCTATAATGTTTGGTGTAAAAACAATACCGTATGCCCACCAAGACAGGCACGTTCTGGATTTTATTACAGATTGTTTGGGTGGATATTTTGGAGCGCGTTTGCCACAAAGATTAAGAGACGAAGGTGGACTAATATACAATTGGAATATGTGGCAGGACAACTTGGACGAGACAGGATATCTTTTTTTTAGTGCGTCAGCATCAAAAGAAAACCAATACAAAATTACATCGTTGGTAAAGGAGGAATTTGAAAAGTTATCAAATAAAAAGTTAAGCGATAGTGACATGAAGTTAGCTAAAGGACACATTACAGGCAGTTTGATTTCGAACATGGAAACGGTAACAGATTTTGCCCGGTGGTATGGATTTCAAGAATCAATGCGAGGCAAGTCAATTTCTCCGAATGAACAAGAAAATATGTATAAGAAAATATCGTCGCAAGAAGTATTTGAAGTTGCTTCAAAGTATTTTCAAAAGAATAATTTCTACATTGCTGCGATTGGGCCTACTGATGCAGAAAAATTGGGAAAATCACTTGAAGAGAAATGAAAAGCAGGTGACCTTGTCTAATTTGAGTTAGATCACCTGCCAATAAAAGAAGTAGTCGTTGCTGCGTGCTGAGCTTGCTACTTTCCGCCGCCTGCTGGTTTGCCGGGATTTCCCGGATGACCTCCACCGCTGCCTGGTCCCTGACGACTGCCGTTAGACCCTGGTCTTGCGTCTATTCCCACAATGCCCTCCTTGTCCTTTGCTAGCCAGCACACTTTACTTCGACTACTACCTTTTCAATTGTTGTGATTTTCTTGGAGACTGTCGCTAGTTGATATAAGCCAAGAAACAAAACAAGTTGCTGCACAAAAGTTGCAACATTAATGTTATATCTTAATTGATAGTTATGGCGCAAGTATTAATTTGAGGTTGCCAATGAGATTAATTCTTATTATTTTTCTTCTTCCTCTCAAACCTTCTTGTGATTTTTGTTAGTTGATAAGTAATTAATACTGCCAGGGCAGTAATAATTAGAGCGTAAATTAGTTGAGAGATGATGCCAGTTCCGTTGGCAACGCGCGGCTTTATGTATTCTTCGATAGCATTCTTAATTGCGTCATTCCAAGCAAGTGCTGCAACCAATCCAAACCCGGCTGTTGCAAGTTGCAAAAGCTGCTTAGCAAAGGCTGCTGGAAGACTGTCATCTGGGTTGATTTTAGCCATAAGTTTTAAAATAATTACGCCTTGATTTATACCGCATTATTAACGTAAACTGAATTAACGATGTATTCTCCCAAGTATACCATCACTAATAGCATTTTGAAAAATATTGGCACGATTGAAGCTTGTAAGGAAATTATTCAAGAAGCACCTCTTATTCCGGCGTATGAAAGGCAGTTCCAAGAAGAAGCAATGATTCGAACAGTCCATCACGGAACTCACATTGAGGGCAACGATTTATCCTTTGAACAAGCAGGGAAAGTAATTCGAGGGTCATTTGGAGAAACAAACGCAGAAAAAGCTGTGGAAAAAGTTGGGATTACAGCACGAGAAAGAGATATACAAGAGGTTATCAACTACAGAACCGTTATGGAGTTTTTAGACAAACAATACAATACAAGCCAAAAAAACGACATTTTTCGTTTCTCTGAAAATTTGATAAAACAAATCCACAAACTTGTTGTAAACAGGTTGGTTTCTGAGGAAAATCAAGGAGTTTATAGAAAAAGCCAAGTAGTATTGCGCGACTCAAGAACGGGAGAGATAACCTTTAGGCCACCACCATCAGTTGAGGTTCCCTACCTGATGGAAGACTTGGTAGTTTTCATGAATTCAAAAGTAGGCAGGGAAGTTCACCCCGTAATACGTGCGGCAGTTGCGCACTATGTGCTTGCTGCTATCCATCCGTTTGTTGAGGGGAACGGGAGAACAGCACGGGCTTTTGCAACTCTAGTTATGTTTGTTGAAGATTATGATATTAAGCGACTGTTTTCTTTAGAAGAATATTTTGATCGGGATGCGGAGGCTTATTACGGAGCGCTAATTGCAACCTCAGGTCAGTCGAAAGAGCTTGGAGATCGCGATTTGACGGCTTGGATTGGATATTTTACTCAAGGTTTGGCAGTTGAATTAACACGTGTTCGCGAGAAAGTTAAAAAGTTGTCAATTGATACAAAAATTAGAGCAAAAAGAGGTCAGCAGGTTGCTCTTTCCGAGCGGCAGATTAAAATAATTGAATATTTATCTGAAAACGAAAGAGGAGGAATGGGAGAGATCAGGCCGCTTTTCCCAATGGTTTCTGAGGATACAGTTTTGCGCGAATTTCAAGCTTTAGTAAAAAGTAATGTAATCCGTAAAAAAGGAAAAACCAAGGGAAGCTATTATGAGCTCGTAAAATAAATTGAAAATTGAAAATTAGTTTTATGTCCTTTTCTGACCCACGTTTTATCTATATTTTAGTTTCATTGCCAATTATGTTTGGAGTTACTTTGGTAGCGGACGGGATAGCTAAAATTTTACATGAGAAAAATTGTGGATGGATTAGTTTGTTTAGTGGAATTGTGTTTTTGTTGACAATGGGAGTTGTGATATTATTGCTTCAATGACGTTTAGTAAACTTTCCGAATATCTTCAAAAACTTGAAAAAACTGCCTCAAGAAACGAAATTACCCAAATCTTGGCAGGGTTGTTTAAGGATGCCAGTTCTGGCGAAATTGATAAGATTTGCTATCTGGTTTTAGGTCGAGTAGCGCCTCAATATACAGGCATAGAATTTAACTTTGCTGAGAAGATGATGATCAGAGCTATTGGTTATGCTTACAAGAAAGAGATAGAGACAGTGACAGAGAAGTTTAAAAATATTGGAGACTTGGGTGACGTTGCTGAGAAGTTTGCAGAACAGTCTAAGTTTAAGTCTAAGACGAGTGTGAGTGAGGTTTATGATCTGCTGCGTAAGGTTGCTGCAGAGGGTGGGGAAAAGAGCCAAGAGAGGAAGCTTACTTTGATTGCAGAACTGCTTTCAGAGGTAGATCCCCTGTCGGCTCGGTATATTGCAAGAATTCCTGTTGGAAAACTACGACTAGGATTCTCTGACGTAAGTATGATGGACGCCTTATCAGTTATGGAAGTTGGGGACAAGTCGGCAAGGAAGAAAATTGAGGCTGCATACAATGTTTTTGTTGATATTGGTAAAATCGCCCAAAGAATAAAAAAAGAAGGTCTAACAGGCGTTGAAAAAGTTGATGCGGAGCCTGGGGTTCCGATAAGGCCATCTTTGGCCGAAAGGTTGCCATCAGCTGAAAAAATAGTTGAAAAGATGGATGGAAGATTTGCAGTTGAGCCAAAATTGGATGGTTTTCGGGTGCAACTGCATGTTTGGGGGTCAAGTGATAAAAGGGAAGTAAAGATTTTCTCAAGAAACTTAGAGAACGTAACGCATATGTACCCCGACCTTGTTGACGCGGCCTCAAAACTTCATGTAAAGTCTGGAATTTTTGACGGAGAGGCAATTGGCTACAACTCAAAAACAGGAAAGTTTGTTCCTTTTCAAGAAACTGTGCAACGCAAAAGAAAATATGGAATTGAAGAAATGGCAAAATCGATCCCTCTTAAAGTTTTTGTTTTTGATTCGTTGTTTTTGAATGGAAAAACTTTGCTGACTGTTCCCTTCCGGGAACGACGTGAATTGATGGAAAAAGAGTTGGGTGGCGAAAAAGGTGATATTGTTTTGGCACAACACCATATCGTTACAGAAGCGGACAAGCTGCGTGAGCTTTTTAACAATTGTATTAAAGACGGATTGGAAGGGATAGTAGCTAAGAAACTAGATGCACCTTATCGGGCTGGCGGAAGAGGGTACCACTGGGTAAAGTTCAAAAAAACCACTGAAGGAAAAATAACCGACACAATCGACTGTGTTTTGATGGGAGCATATCGCGGGCGTGGAAAAAGGGCACAATTTGGACTGGGAGCCTTTTTAATAGGAGTTCCCGGTAAAGGCGAAAAGTACTACTCAATTTCCCGGCTCGGCACAGGGTTGTCTGATGAGCAATTTCGGCAAATGTACAAAGAGGTAGAAAAGTTAAAAGTTGAGGATAAGCCTAATACTTATGAAGTTGACAAAGAAGCAGAGCCGGACGTTTGGGTGCGTCCTCAGTTGGTTTTGGAAATATTGGCAGATGAGATCAGTTTGTCTCCAAGACACACTGCGGGACGAGACAAAAGTAGGGGGTATTCACTGCGGTTTCCGCGACTGATTAGAGTTCGAGACGATAAAAACCCTGATCAAGCAACTTCAGTTGGAGAGATTGCAAAACTATATAAAATCCAAAAAGGCTAGTGTTTTACACTGCTGGCCAGTCGGTGACCAGCCCTTGTTCTTTTAGCCATCTTCCAAATTCCAAGCGCCTTGTTTCTAGAGTTAGTTCATGCGAAGCTTTATTTTTTCTGATTCGATCCAAATTGTTTATTTGTTGCTCGCTAAATCCTATCCTAATCAACTCCTTAACTTGATCGTCGTAGGGCAAATCGGCGAATGATGGCGATTGTTCTTTTTCTGAGTCCATAGTATTTACTATTATATTACCTTCTGTCAAACTTGCAACTTTTTGATCCAAGTTTTCGGTTGGTTCTTGTTCTCCGATTTTACCACTTTTCTTAAGCCATGAAACAATATCAATTGGACCTTTAAAAACACTCGCATCTTTTCCATAACTGTTTCGCCAGACCAAATAAAGTACACATTGTTCTTGAGTAAAACCAGTATTTAATAACTGTTTAATAGAATGCATAAGTTCTAATGAGTTATCGCCGGGTCTCGGTTGAAATTCCTTCATGTTCTTTAACTTTAATTATAGTTACTATGTCAATTTTGTTTATATTTGCTAGAATTGTAACATGGCTCAGATATTAATTTTTGGTGCAAGTATCGCTTGGGGAGCATGGGATACCCAAGGCGGGTGGGCACAACGATTAAAGCAATATGTTGACGAGAATAATATAAAACATCTTGGCTCGTTTGATTTTAATTGGACTTACCCCTTGGGCATACCTGGCGACAGTTCAACCACACTTTTGGAAAGAGTCGAGCAAGAGATGGACGCGCGGTGTGACGAAGGAGTCGAAACGGTAGTTTTATTTGAAGTTGGAACAAACGACTCGCTTATGTCCTTAAAAGACGGAACAAATGCAACTCCTTTAAATGTTTTTAAGAAGAATCTTGAAGAGTTAATTTTGGCCGCAAGAAAATATCAAGCAAGGATTGTTTTTGTTGGGTTGCCTCCTGTTGATGAGGATAAAATGAACCCCACTCCACACATGCAGGGTTTTGCATATACGAACGAAAGCCTAAAAGAATATAATAATTCAATAAAACAGCTCTGTGATGAGCAAAATTTAAATTTTGTTGAAGTTTACGAGGCCTTTTTGAAAGCTAATTTTAAAAACTTGTTGGCAGATGGTTTACATCCGAATTCAAGGGGACATCAAAAAATATTTGAGTTAGCAAAAAGTTGTCTTCTTGAAAATAAACTTATTAACAGCAAGGAATAATTTTCCATATTTTGGGAAAAAAGCCCAGATCAACTGGAAAGCGTGTGGTAAAATGGGTGTATGCAAGCAAGAGTATTAAACTATCGAATTATTGTTGAGCCTGAAAAGATGGGCAAAAAGACTGTATACAATGCCTATTGTCCGGTATTAGGTGTTGCTGACTATGGTGATTCCATCGACGAGGTTTTAGAAAGCATAAATGATGGTATAGAACTTGCTTTGGAGTCTTTGGTAAAAGAGGGAAAAGAAGTTCCAATAGAAAACACTGAATTACAAATGGTAACCACAGCTCAAGTTAAAGTTCCGGCCGGTGCAAAATTAGGCTATTTATGAGCAGATTGCCCCGTAATGTCAAACCTCAAAAGTTGGTAAAATTTCTTACAAAGATGGGTTTCCAAGAAGTTGGAGGACGTGGAAGCCATATCAGACTTAAACATTCTGATGGTCGGTGGACACAAGTTGCAATTCACCCAGGACCTGTTCCTGTTGGTACATTAAGAAGAATAATTGCCCAAGCGGAATTAACAGAAGAGGAGACAGGAGAACTTAAATGAAGCTAATTGTTGGCTTAGGGAACCCTGGAGAAAAATATAAAAACACAAGGCATAGTGTAGGATTTATGGTGGTGAATCGAATTGGACAAGACTACTGTCTACCGACTACAGACTACAGCAAGTGGGAAGAAAAGAGTAATTTATTATCGGTAGTCTGTGGACTGAAGACGGTAGACGTACTTCTTGCCCAGCCACATACGTTCATGAATAATTCTGGTGAGGCAGTAAAAAAACTTGTTGACTGGTTTAAAGTTAAGTACGACGATTTGTATGTAATCCATGACGATCTTGATATTAAGCTTGGGGAATATAAAATTCAAAAAGGCAAAGGTCCAAAGGTCCACAATGGGCTTTTGTCAATTGAAGAAAAACTTGGAACAGCCGATTTTTGGAGAATCAGAGTCGGAGTCGACAATAGAAAACCGGAAAACAGAATCTCAGGCGAGCAATATGTGCTTGAGGATTTCGAAAACGAAGAAAAGGAAATAATCGATCAAGTAATAGCGAAAATTATATACGGGTTTAAATTCGAAGCACGAAGCACGAAATCCTAAACAATATCTAAATTCAAATATCAAATTTTCAGAATGTTTTGAATTTTTGATTTATAGTATTTGAATTTGTTTCGGATTTGGGATTTTGGATTTCGAATTTTTATTTGTATGTCTGATTTTTCTGATATCAAAAAAGTACTTAAAAAGTTTGACCCCAGAGAGGACCGCTATATTTCTCGCGAATTCCAAAAGTATGCATATGATTTGGCGCAGGAGTTGGGAGATTTAGAACACAAAAGTCTGTACATGAAATTGGCCAAGAACACCCCTCGTCATTTGCTTGAACATGCCCGATATTTTGTCAAAGATGCTGGAAATGTTAACAATCGCGGCAGGCTATTCATGTGGAAATTGGGTCAGTTGAAAAAAGAGCAAAAAGCTAAATAGTCTATGCCAGCGCTGAACGGAAACTATATCGATTTAATTATTGTCATAGTTTTGGCGCTTTACATTGCAAATGGAGTTCAACGTGGATTTTGGGCACTCGCTGGCGACCTTGTTTCTTTTATTGGTTCTCTATTTATTGCTTTTAGAACGTATGGGTTGGTTGCCAAGTTTTTAATTGCAAATTTTACTCTCCCTTCTTCTTTTGCCAAAGTCATTGGTTTTGTTGTTGTAATTATTGTTGCGCAACTTGTAATTGATACTGTGGTATCTAAAATACTTAAGCATCTGCCCGAGAAACTCTGGAACAATTGGGTAAATAAAGTTGCCTCCGTGGTCCCGGCCCTAATTGATGGAGCAATTGTAAGTGCAATTATTTTGACTTTTATTATTTCTGCCCCAATTTCTGGTGAAGTAAAATCCGATATCACCAACTCAAAGATTGGTGGGTTATTGGTTGATAAAACCACTTTTGTTGAAAGACAGTTGGTAGATGTGTTTGGGGGAGCAATAAACGACACTTTAACTTTTTTGACTGTTAGGCCGGAAAGTGATGAAAAAATAGATTTAAATTTTAAGCCAAAAACGTTGACGGTGGACCAAGAGTCGGAAGCGAAGATGCTTGAGTTAGTAAATCAAGAACGTGTAAGAATTGGTGTTTCGCCACTGGTTGCTGATAAATTATTAACAGAAGTTGCCAGGACTCACTCAAAGGACATGTGGGAAAGAAGTTATTTCGCGCATATTAATCCGGATGGTAAGGACCCATTTCAAAGGATGAAAGAGGGTGGAGTGCGTTTTGGGACAGCTGGCGAGAACCTTGCTCTTGCTCCAACTTTAGAGCTGGCACATCAAGGTTTGATGAATTCCCCTGGACACAAACGAAATATTTTGGATCCGAGCTTTAGAAGAGTTGGTGTTGGAATAATTGACGGTGGAATTTACGGCAAAATGGTAACACAGGATTTTGCCGATTAGCTTCTACGTAGTTTTGAATTGAGAATTGACTTGAGGCAAGGGTGTCCGAGTGGACGATTTTTCCTTGCCCCAAGCAGCGATCAAGACTCTACTACTACAAGCTCGAGGAAGATAGGATCAAACGGCACACTTCGACCTTCCAGGTAGACGTACCCATCCCAATCAATCTTGACAATCGTCATTGTCATGGTTTCGTCTGGGAATCTGCACGAGCTAACCTTGACACCGACTCGCAAGTGTTTACGGGTTATGCAGCCCCATCGTCTTAGATTTTCTTCCTCCAAGCTTAACCTGCGGAGAACTGGTGGGAAGGACTCTGTGTCCTGGTCAACGGGAGCTCTGTTAAGCAACACTGTCGACAATCCCGATTCTCCTACTTCCCTGGGGCTCAAGTCCCCAAAGGGTGCGTTGGAGTCTCTGTACAAACCTTAATGCGCCTTTGAACCAAGGCTTGAACAAAAGACTAACCACTTATAGTCTATTAGATATAGTTGCTTCATGTCAAGTGTCGTTTTTAATGTAAATTCTTGCACCTTGTAGCCAAAGTAATAACGCCTTGTTGGGTGAGAGCACAGATGTAAGATACTTTAACGAGACAAGTCTTCTTGCAAACCAAACAAACAAGCCCTTGGTATTTAGACCAAACATGTTTGATATGGCAAATTTTTGTCCAACAGGCACTATAAACACCGGGCTGAGTGGCGAATATTTTTTCAACTTAAGATTGTTGTATGAAGAAGCTATATTGCGAGCTGCTATTTTTGCCTGACCGATTGCTACCCAGGCTGTTTGTGGAACAAGAGCATTTCCTTTTTCATCCCAGAATTCTGCAATATCACCTACAGCAAAGACATCTGGAAAATTTTCTATATTCAATGTTTTGGATACTTTTATTTGTCCACGATTGTTTAACTTGATTCCATTAATATTGGTAAAAGCACTCTTAATTCCTGTTGTCCAAATCAAATAGTCAAAAGTTAGACGTTCTTGATTCTCGCAAACAATCTCAGCTTGGGTAATTTTTTGTATTTTGTGATTGGTTAAAATTATCACCTTTAGTTTTTTAAGTCTTTTTAAAGCTTCATCTTGCGCCCATTTTGACATTCCAGATAGAATTGCATCTTTAGATTGAAGGACTGCTATTTTTCCTAACCCTTTTTTGTGTGTTGTTGAGAGTTTGGACAAAAACCCTGAAAGTTCCGCAGATAGCTCACAACCAGTAAAACCGCCACCTGCGATAACAACTTCGATTGGTCTTGGAGATTTGGAAACCAGCTCATCAATGTCGTTTCGAATATTTAAAGCATCTTCTGTGGTTTTAAAGGGATGGGAAAAATTTTGTGCACCCTCGATGTTTTTATAGTTTGTTGTACTACCCAAGCAGATTACCAAATAGTTATACTCAAGATTTTCTTTTGTTGTGTTTACAACCTGTCGTACTAAGTCAATATTTTTGATCTCATCTATGATAACTTTTACTTTTGTTTTTCCAAATATTTCGTCCAAGGGTATATTTACAGTTCCTCTTAAGTTTTTGAAATCCGCACGATGTTCATTTTTAATTATTGCTGTTGCTATTTCGTATAAATCTGGCACAAAACAGTGGTAGCTTGATTTGGAAATTAAGGTGATGTCGCCATTGGGCAAAAGTTTTGAAAGGTCAAGTGCTGCTCTTACCCCTGCAAAACCTCCACCTAGTACTAATATTTTTGGGGACATATTTAATACCAACTTATCGGAGTGACTTTTCAACTTGTGTTTTTAAGTCGTCAAAATTTGCCAAGTTTACTTTTGTACCATTCAAATAAAATGTGGGTGTAGAGTTTACACCTAATGTACGAGCATCATTCAAATCTGCCTCAACTTTGTCTTTAATTTCTTGACTTTCCATGTCTTTTTTGAATTGCTCTAGGTCTAATCTAAGTTCGTCTGCCAATTTAGGGAAAAGCTCGGGGGAAATACTTTCTTGGTTTTCAAAAAGAAGGTTGGACATTTCCCAAAACTTACCTTGTTTCCCCGCAGCTTCTGCGGCGTAGGCCGCGTCTTTTGCAAATTTGTGTTGGGGAAGAGGGAAGTGGCGATATACAAATCTGAGTTGGTTTGGATAGGCTTTGGTAAGCGCTTCAACTGTTGGCCAAGCCGCTTTGCAAGCCGGACACTGGAAGTCTGAAAACTCAATAAGTGTAACCTGTGAATTTTCAGGGCCCACCGATTGTTGTTGGGCACCCAGTACAACCCTTGTGTCTGCTGCTTGCGGTACACTTTGTGGTTTACTAAAAAGAAAAACTGCGCCTATTAATATAGCCACAGTGATTACGCCGATACCAATAAAAACTTTAGTTTCTTGATTCATTTAGAAAAAGGTATATTGAAAGTGAGAATATTAGCAACTGTAAACCTGCCGCAGTTAAACACCAGGAACAAAATGCCTTAATTACCCAAATTTCTAAGGAAGTTAAGTATACCACGAACGAGAATCCAAGGAAAGAAATTAACAAAAGGACACGCACAAATTGCGCGTGAAACTTGTGTTTTAGAGTTATCAAAAAACTTAACATAGCCGTTATGCCAAATCCAAAAATTCCTATTGCTGGCATTGGAATTCCAAGGGGATATGCATAAGTACTTTTTCTGACAATGTCACAACCTTCGCCACTAAAACAGGCAATTGCAGATTGGGAAGTGTAGGTCTTGAGCAAATACAGACTAACAAGAAGTCCTGAAATTGACAACAAAAAAATTATTCTGTTAGTAAGTGTTTTATTCATGTAGCTTGTTAATTTTACCAGAATTGAGTTTTCGAAGGAAGCTTAGATACGATCTTTTAGCGGTTTGAGTTTTACAATTGTTGCTTGATAAGTATCTTCTTGTCCAACATGAATGAACTCTTCTTTGTTTTTATTTATATAATCTGCCAAATATTGATGCGGGATCCAGGTGAATATGATGTAGTCTGTGGAATCCAAAAGCTTTTTATATAAGCTATCAGATAGAGGAGCAGACGGGGAAACCATTTCGTAAATTCTATATTGACTGTTTTTTACTAAATCAAAATAAGGGTCAGGCGCGGCAGAAAGAAAAAGTGTTAAATTCTTGTTTTTAGGTAGTTTTTCTGCAATTTCGTTGCTAAACTGGTGGTAGTTGTAGTTTTTACTGTCCCAAATTGAATTGACACCAGATCTTGTTATACCGATGTTGTCGTTGTTGAAAAACTGTATGTTTATATAAGAGACTATTACAATTAAAGCAAGGCAAACTATTCCTATTTTTGCAGTCTCATTTATTAGTTCGACCCTCTTAGTGAGGACATAGATAATATTTAGAACAATGAAAGGTTGTAAATAAATAATATATCCACCTTCTTTTCCAAAGATTACAAACATTGCTGATACTATTGATCCAGTAAGGATAAATAAATGTTCTCGCTTGAAAAATTTTATTAGCAAAATTAAAGATGTGGCAATTATTGTCGCATAAGCCAAAAACAACAAACACCAAGAAAAATCTGATTGAAAAAGCACAAAAATATAAGGGATCTTTGAGGCTTTGTCTTGGAATTGTATTGAAAACGCAGAGGCAATAAAATCGACTGACCCTTTTTTGCTAACTATCCAAATTAAATTTAATAGCACAGTTGGTATAATAAGTATTAATATTTTGCAAAGTTTTTTGCGGTTATTTTCCGGGACAGTTAGTTCTCCAACCATTAAAACAATGGGTGCTACAAAACCTGCAGCATGTGACAATGTAGCCAGTGCCGCGGCAAATCCAGAAAACAAATACCAGAAAAATTTCTTACTTTTTTGAGCGCACAGTAATAAAAGAATTGACAGTAAAAAGAAAAAAAATGTTAGGATTTCCATCCTGCCGGTTCTTGACGATCGGGAAAAATGGACATCTAAAGAAAGTATAAATGTTCCAATTGCAGCCAAACGAAAATTGTTGAATATTTTGTTGGCAAGTAGAAAAAAGACAAGAAGTGAAAAAAAGGCTAAGAGAAGCGACATTGATCTTACTGTTTCTATCGAATTTCCAAAAGTGCTAGTCCAAACACCAAGTATATAAAAATAGAGTGGGGGGTATCCGCCTCCACTTTGTTCCGCGTTGGGGTCGCCAACTATATTCATAGCCAATTTTCCAATTGTTACCAAATTATTGGCCATATTGAGAAAAACAGGCTCATCTGGCCAAATAGGAGGGTCTTTAAGGAACAGAAGATAATTGGATAAAATAAAAGGGGAGATTGATATAAAAAACAAGAGTATCTGGAAAATAATCTTTTTCATAAGCCTTGTTTATTTTAATCGATTTAATCATGGAAATGAAGAACGATGAACGAAGATTTTTAGAAATTTATGCGTTCTTTTTCAATAACCAGCGGTCTATTGAGTATTCGCGTATGAATTGACCCGATATATTCCCCTATTATCCCCAGGAAAAACAGTTGAATTGAAGCAAAGAAAAATAATCCAATTACGAGTGGCGCCATACCGACGGAAAAACTATTCCAAAATGCGAGTTTGTAGATAAAATACCCAAGAGCTGTCAGAAGACACAGTGATGCTACGAAGAATCCGGTCATCGTGGCAAGCCGGAGAGGAACTTTTGAATGATTAGTTAGTCCAAGCATTGCGGTGTCGAATAAGACATAAATGTTATTATTTGTCTTTCCTCTTTTTCTTACGGGTTGTTCGTATTTGATCTCAAATCTTTCATAGCCCAATTCTGAAACAAGCCCTCTGAAGTAAGGATATGGATCATTCAGTCCTCTTAAGATATTTATGAAGGATTTATCATAAAGTCCGAATCCTGTGAAGTTTTTTATGTGTTCGGTTTCGGCAATCCGGCTTACAAAACTATAATACAGCTTTCTTGCTTGGAACATTAGCACATTCTCTTCACTCTTTTTTTTAATACCAACGACAATTTTGTATCCATCTTCCCATTTTTTGATAAAATTCTCAATCATCCAAGGCGGATCTTGCAAGTCAGCGACCATTGTTATTACTGCGTCGCCTTGTGCTTGAAGAAGTGCGTGATTTCCAGAACGTAAGACACCGAAATTTTTTGCATTTACAATTATTTTTACGTTTCTGTCTTTATTTGCAATATTTTTTAAAATTGATAATGTTTTGTCTTTTGATACATTGTCGATAAAAATGTGTTCATATTTATAAGCTTTCAATTTACTAAAAACTTCTTTTACCTGACAATAAACTTCTTTAATATTGCCTTCTTCGTTATAGCAAGGAGTCACTATGCTGATTAATTTCATTTTAGTTAAGATATGTTAGGTCATACCTCAATGGTTCCAGGTTAAATTGCCTGAAGTAGTTTCTCCAAAATTCTGAGTCTTTTATAATTTTTTTATAGTTGTTTTTGTACTCCATATATTTTTTATTTTGCTTCAGCGATTTGCAACATCTTGCTGCAAAGTAATATGCAAATGCATGATCATTTTTTACTCTTATTGTATTTTCAAATCCCCTTAATGCTTTTTTGTAATTTCCAAGTTTAAAGTCGCTGTTTTCTACGAAATTGAGTTCTAGATTTAGCGCATAAGCTTTTTCTTGTATATATTCTGGGGTGAAGTCTTCGGTTCCAATAACAGGTCTTTTAAAATCACAACTGATATAATCGCCTTTTAAATAATTTTTTCTTAAGCATATTTCAAGCATTTCACTTCCAGCAAGAGGTGTAGCGATGTTAATTCTAAACCATGTTGCATTGAGTGTTTTTAAGAACGATCGTGTGTCTTCGATATCTTTTTTCGTCTCGCCAGGAAGACCAATTAAAATAGCCACGTCAGTATCTATACCTAATTCTTGGCAATCTTTGATAACACGCTTTACTATAGATAGGTTGAGAGGTTTGTGCATAACTTCTCTTAAAACTTTATCGCTTCCTGATTCTACTGACAAAACGAGTTCGTTTAGACCAATGCTTTTTAAAGCTTCTAACATTTTTCTATCTAATGCATAAAGTGTTAGCGAGGCAGGGAAAAAAGCGGTCAACTGTAAATTTTTCATAATATTGACAATCTTAAAAACCCTCTCTCTGTTTGCCATAAAATGATCGTCAAAAAAAACAACGAGCTTGATTCCGTAGTCCCGTTTCAATTTTCTTAAATCGTTTTCTATTCGGACAATACTATGGAATCGCATTTGTCTCCCATGGACTGAGTGAGATGCACAGAAGCAACAACGATGCACACAGCCCCTTGAAGTCATAAAAGACATACCTTTCATCCTTTCTTTCGCCAGCGGGAATGTTGATAAAACAGAGGTCAATCGATAGTCGTCTATTTTGATAATATCTAGGTCAAAAAATGGTATCTCGTCAAGATCAATGATAAAATTATGTCGAAACGATTTTTTGGTGCGAATCTTCTTGTAAGTAATCCAAGAAGGATTATTATTAATATGCAGATACTTGTTCTTTGTCTGTATTAGGTCTAACATGGGTTTTTCTCCTTCGCCAAAACATAGCGCATCAAAACTTTTGCTAACCTTAAATATTTCCCTATACATGTTTGTAGGTACGCCACCACCAGCTACTATTAAAGAGTTTGAGAATAACTTTTTGCAAACTTTTGCAATGTCTAACATGTTGTAGTATGCCGGAGTAAATAATGTTGATATTCCGATTATGGTTGGTACAAACTCGACATATTTTTTTGACGAAAGGATGTCGTTGAATAGTTCAGAAAAAGATTTATATTCGAAACTTTCAAGCTTGTTTAGAACAATATTAAAGTCGATAAGTTTTACTTCTACGTTTGCGTTTTTCTTTAAATAAGCGCTTAAAGATAACACTCCCATAGGAAAATCGGCAACAATATTTCTGTATTTTCCAGATTTTTTTGTTGTTGTTCCGTCGTTGAAGGCAGGATTTACAAAACTGTCAAAACTGACATATGGTGGTATAACAAATAATATTTTTTCCATTATTACAAACCCCGTGCAGGTACTTATTGTATTTACGCGCATTGCAAAAAGCAACTATAACTTTATTAGCACAAATAAGGTTGTGCGACAATATTTACGAGTTCCTATTATTTGCGTAATGCGAAACTGGGTTTTAGACAGATTTTATTAATTATTTCTAGAACATAATTAAGGTGCTTGTGCCCGAGTCCAGGATAAACACCAATCCAGAATGTCTGGTTCGCTATAAAATCGGTATTTGTAAGATTTCCTGTGACTCGATATTTAAGTCCTTGATAAGCTGGTTGGCGAGTTAGATTTCCACCAAACAGAAGACGTGTCCCAATTTTTCTGCTGTCAAGGTATTGAATTAGTTGGTTTCTGGTGAATGGAGCGTCTGGTCTAACAGTAATGGCAAATCCAAACCAGCTTGGATCGCTTTTAGGTGTTGGCTCAGGTAAAATAAAGTACTCCTGTAAATTTTCAAGACCCTTGCGTAGATATTGCCAGTTTTCTTTACGAATTTTTATGAAGTTTGGAAGTTTTTTAAGTTGAGCTACTCCAACTGCTGCTTGAAGATCGGTTAACTTGAGGTTATAGCCAACATGGTCGTATGTATATTTGTGATCGTACCCGCAGGGGAGAGTTCCAAGTTCCCACTCAAATCTTTTTCCGCAAGTATTATCTTTTCCAGGATTACACCAGCAACTTCTACCCCAGTCACGGAAAGATTCGACTAAGATTTTTAATTTTGGCTGATTTGTTACAACACATCCTCCTTCACCCATCGTAATATGGTGTGCTGGATAAAAACTGACGGTCGAGAGATCGCCAAAGGTTCCGGTAAGGCGATCCTTGTAAGTTGAGCCCAACGCATCACAATTGTCTTCAATTAACCAAAGATTGTTTTTTTTGGCAATTGCCAGGACTTTATCAACATCAAACGGGTTACCTAATGTGTGGGCAATCATTATTGCACGAGTTCTTGCGCCAATGGCTTTTTCGATTAGATCAACTTTAATGTTATATGACGGTATGTCGATATCAACAAAGACCGGGACTAGTCTGTTTTGAATAATTGGATTAACTGTTGTTGGAAATCCAGCAGCAAGCGTAATGATCTCATCTCCTTCTTTGAGTTGTTGTTTGCCAAGCTTTTGGGAAGTTAAACATGATACGGCTAGCAAATTTGCTGAGGAACCGGAATTGCAAAGAATAGCATATTTTGCCTTCAATAATTTTGCAAAATCCTGTTCAAATTGTGCGGCAAAACGCCCAGTAGTTAACCAAAAGTCTAATGTGGCATCAGCAAGACTAGAGACGTCATCAAAATCAAAAACACGTCCCGAGACGGGGACTGGAGTTTTGCCGGCAACAAACTTTTTTTCAGGCCATGTAACTTCAGAATATTGTTTGACTAAATCCAGAATTTGAAGCTTAAGGGTGATTGGTTTTTCCATTTTTATTAAGACTTTCTGTTGTTCAATATATATCTTGATTCCTGTTTAATCGTTTCCATTGAGGTAAGTGCTGGTTTATACCCAAATTGGGCTAGTTTATTATATTTTGAATAATATATATTCTTCTGTCCTGTCGGACTGGCATTTTCTACAGAAGGTACAATCTTGTACTTCAAACCGTAATTTTCTGAAAAATAGTCAAGTATTTCTCTTTTTTTGACAGACTTGGCGCTTGTCACATCAAATGCAGTATTAAGATTTCCAATTTCTATGCACTTCTTGATTATTAAAAAAAGGTCCTTGGGGTGAATATAGTCCCTTGTTATGTTTGCATCATTAGTTATAAAGGTTTTCTTATTAAGAATACAGTTTATTATTTCGCAAACAAAGTAATTGTCCGTTAGATCGATAAATCTACTAAAGTAAGAGAATATTCTAAGGTCCACAATTCTCAGATTTTCAAAAGACCTGTGTTTTGCTTCAGAATTAAGTTTAACTATCGAGTAATAATTTTCCTTGACAATTTGGTTCACGGGAATTTTATTTGTTGTATTTTTGTTTGCTGGCTTTGTATAGTCCTTTCCATAAACTACCCCACTACTGAAACTAATATAAAGTGCATTGGGATACTTACATAAATAGCCAATTGCCAGGTTGTCATATTCTTCGTTAACTGTAAAATACTTTGTGTAATCACCTTGCAATTTACTTGCTGTTCCGACCCCGACACAGTTTATTAAAACGTTATATTTATAATTCATCAAGACATCGTACCTTTGGTGAATTCTGTAATCTTCCCCTCTTCCCCCTAAAAAGTAGTAAACTTTGTTTGCCGATCGTGTGTAAAGGTGTAAATTGTAGCCCCTATAACGCAGAAAGTTGTTTATTAACCCTTTTGCTATATGAGAGCTAGAACCTAAAATGGCTATTTGACGTTTCATTCCTGCATTTTATCTATTAATATTTTTAAAGTTTTGGCCGAGAGTGGTTACTTGCTTCTTGCAATCCAAATTAAATAACAAAAGCTATTCATTTTGCGGCACTTTGTAATAATACTTTTTAAGTCGTTCTGCGTCATTACTTAAATCATCTTCTGGGAAAAGTCTGTATTTGATGATGTTGCAATTTGCACAAACATCACTGGCGTTTTTGATCCCTTCAAACATAGTTCTTCTGAAATTTTGGAATTGCTCGCTTTGCCAGATATCTGTAGGCGTTTGCATATTGCAATTACCCACTATTTTTGGATATTCAAAAGAATAACAGGGAACAACTTTGCCGTCGGGATTAATTTGCATTGTAAAAAAAGGTTGAGGGCAAATTTTGACTTCTGAGACTGGTAAACCGAATTGTGTAAATTGTGCGTCGTTACCGCTTAATATTTTTTCGTAGTTTATGCCTGAGTGAATAGGCACGGTATGCTCAATAGCCATTGAGTCGCAGAGATTTCCAAAAAGATCGTAGAATCTCTGTTGGTCTTCTTCTCCCTCTATCGCACTATTTACAATTTTGACATATACATGTGTTGAGGTCTTGTTGCTATAGAAATAAAGCAGGTTTTTTAGTAACTCGTCAAAATCTACTTTAGTTCCACACACTTCTTGATATTTTTCTGCAGAAGTTCCTTGCATGGATACGACTAGTCTCGTGAGCCCTGCTTTAATAAGCGAATCTGACATTCTAGGAGTTAAAAGAGATGCGTTAGTTATAATTTCAATTGTGTTTGCGATGCGTTTTGACGCTGCATATTCTACCATTTCCGTAATATTCTTATGCAAGAGTGGTTCTCCAATTCCAACGAAACGAAGCACTTTGATTTTCTGAGGAAACTTTGTCATGTCTTCAATACATTTCTTGTATAAATCGATACCCATGCTCACTTTGTCGGAGATAAAACCTCTTCCAGTTTTTTTTAACTGAAAAATGCAATAATTGCATTTTAAATTACATGCATAAATTGGAAAAATTTGCACTACATAAGGGGTTTCCAGAGGGAGGATTTCAGCAAGTCTTACTCTTTCTCCACCTGGAGACTGTCCGCTAATGATTTTTTCTTTACTCATATGAATTCCTTGTACATATCATGCGCTTTTATCAAATCTTTTGGACAAGAAATGTGCCATTTCAAATAGCGTGGTTGTTTTTTTGATAAATTTTTGTTAAGGGGTATAAAAGTACTAGGCAAGTAACATTTGTACAAAATTGATATAAAGTGACCTCTGGTGTCTCGATCGTTATGGATACATTGTTTGATTGTTATGGGAGTTTTCTCAAATTTAACATCCATGTCCGCTTCAGTTTTGGCTACTTTTTTAACTCTTGTCTCTAGGGTTTCTTTGAATCTTACAATACCGCTTGGAATATGCCACCCTTTACCTGTGTATTTGTCATCTCTCCAAGATAAAAGTGTACGTCCTTTTTCATCCCTTATTAAGAGATCAACATTAACTAAGGGTGTTAATCTGCTTATGAAATAGAATACTTTATCTGGTAAGCCTACGCATGGGTTTTGAATATATTTGTTCAATGTCTTGGTTACGCTTATAATTGACATAAACTTCATTATTTAATGTTTGCCAACTGAAATTGCTCAACATAATTTTGCCAAAAAGAAGAGTTTTTAATAATTTCTTCATATCTCCTTCTGTAATTTTCATATTTTTCATTTTGTTTTAATTTCTTGCAGCACAAGGCAGAAAAATAATATGCAAACGCGTGATCACTTTTAACTTTTATTGTATTCTCAAACCCTCTTAGTGCAAGTTGATAATTTCCAAGCCTAAGATCTGAGTTCCCGACAAAATTTAATTCGAGGTTTAAGGAGTATATTTTTTCTTGAATGAATTCTGCAGTAAAATCTTCAGTTTCAATTACCGCCTTTTTAAAATCACTCCCAATATGGCTGCCACTCAGGTAGTTTTTCTTTGCACATATTTCAAACATCTCGCTTCCCACAAGAGGTGTGGCAATATAAATTCTAAACCAGTTTGCATTTAAAGTTTTTAAAAAAGTTCTTGTGTCTTCAATATCTTTTTTAGTTTCACCGGGAAGTCCTATTAAAACATTCACGTCTGTATATATATCCAACTCACGACAATCCTTTATTACTCGTTTTACTATCGAAAGATTTAAGGGTTTGTGCATAACCTCCTTCAAAACTCTACTACTCCCAGATTCTACTGGTAAAACGAGATGATCCACTCCGGCTTCCTTAATTGTTTCGAGGGTCTCCTGGTCTAAAGCATAAAGTGCCAAGCCGCTTTGAAAGAAGACTGTCATGCCCAGCTCTTTGATAATATTGACAATCTCCAGTGCTCTTTTTTTATTTGTCATGAAATTGTCATCTTGGATTCCAATCATACGGGCACCAAACTGATCACGAAGCCGAGTCAGGTCGTGTCTTACGCGTTCTACGCTGTGATAACGCATTTTTCTACCATGCACTGTGTGAGATGCACAAAATGTGCAATGGTAAGGACATCCTCTTGAAGTTGTAAAATGAAAAACGCGCTTGTTGTCAAAATGAGCATACGAGTTTACTGTAGGACTAAGTGCGTAATTATCGGGATTTAAAATCGAATAATCGTAAAACGGTATTTCGTCTAAGTTTACAATAAAACTATGTTTTAAAGTTTGAGTTTTTTCTGTTTTTCTTCTAGTAATCCAAGAAGGACTTTCTTCTAAGTATCTTCGTTTATCTTTTGCCTGTAATAATTCCAGTAGTGGTTTTTCTCCTTCCCCATAACACAGTGCATCAAAAGATGTACTTTCTCTAAAAATCTCTTTGTACATGTTAGTTGGCACACCTCCTCCTGCTACGATTAACGCATTGGGAAATAAAACACGACAGCACTGTGCTATCTCTAGCATGCTTCTGTATGAAGGGGTAAACAAAGAAGATATACCGACTACTTCAGGTTTACAATCTTTTAATTCTTGAGAAGAAAGAAAATCTTGAAAGAACTCTACAAAAGATTCGTAGTCGAACTTTTCTAGTTTATTCAGGACAATGTTAAAATCAACGAGCTTTGTACTGTATTCTGAATTTTGCCTAACATATGCGCTAAGCGAAAGAACTCCAAGGGGCATGTCTGTTACAAGACTTCCAAATTTACCGCCTTTTTTTTCTACGGTTCGATTATTAAATGATGGAGTAACAAATGCGTCGTATTCAATATAAGGGGGAACTGTGAATAAAATTTCTTTCATCGTTCCTGTTCGTTAAATGGCTTTTTTGTTTTATCTTCCTTTGTAAAAACTTCAGAAGAGGGAACGGGCGGAGGCTTTCCGTATACTTTCTTTTCAACTACTTCATGGATAAAATGTCTGTCTTCTGCGATAAGGCAAGTGTCGACATATTCACCAAAATATTTAATGTCAAGCCCTCTTTGGATGATATCTTTTAGTGGTTCATTAAAAACGTTTCCGATGGAAATGTGAATATATGGGCAAGGCAAAACATCACCATAATGTGTGACAGAGATCATACCTTTGACTGCAATGCATCCCATATTTAAACCATATGCTGGAGTTAAATGAGAAAATAGTTGGTATTTCTTCTCAAGCTGTTCGAAGTATTTCATGTCATCTTTTGTAACCAACCCGTCAAAGTTTCCCTCCCAGGCTCCAACAGGTTTTGCGTACGACACGAATACTCCAATTCCTAATTTATTAAAATGCTCAACAAATTGAATAAATTCATCTGAATAAAGTCTTTGTTTTGTAACAACTGTTTGAATAAAAATTGTCAATTCTGCGTTTAGCGCGTTCTCAACTGCTTTTATCGCTCTTGCGTGTGCGCCTTTTGCTTTTCTGAAGTTATCGTGTTCTTCAGGATTAAGACTATCAAGACTTAGTTGTATCCTATCTACTCCGATTGCCTTTAGATGTTTTGCTCTTTCTTCATCTAATCTCCATCCATTTGTATCGCAGTTTAAATAAAATTTGCTTGGGTCTATTGCTTCAACTAAAACATCAAAATCTTTAAAAACTAATGGTTCTCCGCCGGTGATCACAAAACGCCCAAGCCCCATTTCGTCTGCTTGCCGAGAAAGCTTTCTAACGTCGTCCATTGCGAAGGCTCGCCTGTCTTTGTCGGCACCTTTTTTAACCTGGAATTTCTTTATGGAACAATGTTCACAGTGGAAATTACATGTGTAATCATATTGAAACTGAATAATAGCAATACTTTCTCCGCGCCTGTACTTTTCATCAAACTTGATTATTTTCTCGTACGCACGAGGCTTTGTTTCTTGCAATTTGTTTCTGTTTGCGACTTCTTGTGGTTTTAGTTGTGGATCCAATCTTTCTAACATTTCGTTACTTGTTAAACTTGCGATAAGGCAGTGGTTTTTTTATCTGTATGGCAGGTTGCACTTCATTTCCAGAAAGCGGTCTGCTGTCACAAAAATCACATGTGTCAAGGTATTCTTTGTTCAAGATATAGTCTTTTACTCTACTTTTGGTTGTTTCGTCAAGTGGTTCCTTAAACAGGTCGATGTGGTCTCCTTCGTAATTTGGTACTGCTTTGAGTCTTGTTGCATTCGCAGAGTATGGGCATCTAAACAGTTTTCCATCAGATAAAGTTGCCATGTTTTTTGCACAACAAATTTTAAATAGTTCTTTTAATTCTTCTTGCGTGCGCCTGTGGGGTGAGATTGCCGAACAATCAAGCCACTCAACAATTTTTAGTATGTGGTAGGAAATTCCGCTGTTTTCGAGTAAATGTCGAAGGTTAACTAGCTTTCTTGATAAAGTCCCGTAGTCGGTAATAATAATAAGAACTTTTTCATTTTTTAGAGTTTCAATATCTTTTTCTTTTGGAACAATTGTGCCGTTAGTGTAAAGTACCACTCTCCGCACCTTTGGTTCACTAGTAAGCCTATTAACAACAGCAGGCCACTCTTTGTTCATAAATGCATCCCCGCCAATTACCCGAAAATCCATTATATCGTCTACAACAGCGCAAAAAGTGTCAATTGATCTTAAAAGCATTTCAGTGTCGCAATTTTGGGGTTTTTCGTAATATTGCATTAAATTTGAGCAGTCTTTGCATTTTAATGAACATCGTTCAGTTATAATAAGGTCAACGCTTCTTATGAAAAGTTTTGTCGGATTAATAAAACCCTCATGGCACAAAATACAATTTTCGACTGCGAATCTGTCATGGTTTAAATAAGGGTCCGGTTGAGAAGTATCAAGTCCTTTTAGCAGGGTTCCTCCGGCAATCCAGTTTGGGTATCCCAGTTCTTGTAATTTATCTATAACATCTTTTATGGCTGCAACAGAAATCAAAAATAGAGCGTTTGGATATTTGGACTTTAAATCCCATGGTCCGACAACCTCTAGTCCATCGATTTTTGTGCCTGCTACTTTCTCACTTCCGTCCAAAAAACATTCGATTTCTACTCCTTCTTGTTGACAAATTGACAACATTGTTTGTCCAACGATGCCTGCTCCATATATTATTAATGGTGTTTGTTTTTCTTTGGTTTCTCTAATTTCTTTTATTTCCTTAAACATGTTTATCTAATTTCCCATATCTTTTGAACGCTTTGTATCTTCCAAAGTACATCATCGGATAAATTAATTTGTGTTTCATTAAAAGTGGCATAATCTTACTGTTGCCAGGAAGCGTCGAATAATATTTCAAACTCTCTTTAAAAATTTTTGAATTTAGGACTTTTTTAAACTCATCGTGGATAGTTTTCATGTTCTTATATGTAACGAAACGACATGTGCGTATCATAAAAATGATAGCGTAATGGACGAGAGCATGGCCGATTTCCTTATTAATATTTGCAGTATGTTCTATCTGCAGAAGTTGAAAGAATTCATTCACCTTATTTTTGAAAATTTGCATATCATGCAGCAGATTTTTCCCGTTGATTATGCCCATGCTGGCGGTAGCACAGTCGTTATGCATTTGGTAAGTATACAGGTCATTGTTAATAAATATCATAGAATTTACGTGTTTTAGATACTCTAGATTAAATACGAAATCTTCAAATAGACGCATGCTTTCATTAAAGTGGAGGTTATATTTTTTAATAGTTGGAAGGCTGTAAAGTCGTGCCCAACAATAGCTTATTAAATGATTGCTTGGTGATTTTAAGAAATACCTAACAAACTCTTCAATTTCTTTTTTTGATAACTCTATAAATTTTCCATTAAATGGTTTTGAGTTAGGCTTGAAAGTAACATTCTGCTTAATAATTTTTCCATTGTTTTCAAGTTTATTAAAGTTTGACATAACTATCTTAGCATGAGTTTTATTGTATGAATTTACTAGCGTTTGTATTGTGTATTTTTTAATGTAGTCATCTGCGTCAAGAAAATATATAAACTCACCATGCGCATTTTTTATTCCAGTATTCCTTGCAGCTGCTGGTCCTTGGTTTTTTTGGTGCAGCACTTTGATACTTTTTTCAGTCAAGGCAAGTTGGTCGCATAGATCACCGCTTTTGTCAGTTGAGCAATCATCTATTAGAAGTAATTCTATATTATTATAACTTTGAGAAAGAACACTTTTGACTGATTTGTTTAAATATCTTTCTGCGTTGTAGACAGGGATTATGATACTTACCAAACAATTTTCCATGTTATTTTTTCTATATAAATTGTCCAGCCGTCCATTTTGGAAGCATTGGTTGATTAGGGTCAATCATTAACTCGCAGACAACAGGCGAGGAGGATTTCATAATTTTATTTAGTTTCTCAATTTCCTCATCGGTTGAAATTTTTACATATTCAAGACCCCAGCCCTTAATTACTGATTCAAAATTAGGGAAACTCACACCACTTTCCGGGTCTGCTGCAAAAATTTTATTAAAGTATGACTTGTGTGTGTTGCGAATGGAAAAATATCCATTGTTGTTATAAATAAACAACTTAATAGGCAATCTGTGGTAGATCATTGTTTGAAGTTCTTGAATGTTTAACATGATTGATCCATCTCCTTCCATGCACAATACTTGTTTTTTGTTGGTTGCAATACATGCACCGATTGCCATAGGCAATCCTGATCCCATGTGTCCCAGACCAGCATTAGTAATAAACCGCTGTCCTCTAACAATGTTTAATGTCTGGTGCGGTGCAACGCTTGCCATGCCGTCTGATGTTGCAACATGCAGCCCCTTCTTTGAATACTTACCCAAAGCTTCCAAAAATTTGTAAACGTTTACGAAATTTTTGCCTGGTTTGTAATTATCAGCATTAATTTTTTTAGGAGTTACGCGCCATTGGTTAATCTTAAAGTCTTGTTTTACCAAAAGTTCTAAAAATTCTTTCGCATCGGCTTGAATTGGAATATCGATGTTTAGTGTTTTTTTGTGGAGTTCTGACTCGTCAATGTCAACCATTATTTTAAGGGCCTGTGTTGCGAAGTTTTTGTAGTCGTAGGAAGTCTGCGTTAACTGCAGCCTGTCTCCGACAACAAGTAAAAGGTCGCAATTGTCCACTGCCCAGTTTGCAGTTTCGTTGCCTGGCATTCCTTGTCTTCCAAGGTAATGAGGGTACTCGTAGGTTACCAAGTCGTCTGACGTAAAAATCGTAGTTGCGACGTTTATCTTTAGTTTTTCAATTAGTTTCCAAAGTGCCTTTTCGCCACCTGCGAGCCTTATACCGTTTCCAACAAGCATCAAAGGTCTTTTTGATTGTTTAAGCTTTTCAACAACTAATTTGATCGGAATTCGTGGGGTATCAAATTCTGATTGGGGAGCGGGTGTAAATTTCTTAAGTTTCTTTGTGTCAACATTTGCTGCTTGAATATCAAGTGGTATTTCAATCCAAACAGGGCCGGGCCTTCCAGATTTTGCAAGGTATATTGCTTTTTCAATCTCGTATTTTATGTCATCTGGATTTTCAACCGTTACAGTATATTTTGTGATTGGTTTTACAATATCAATTACATTTAGCTCTTGAAAACCAATCGCGCGAACTTGGGGTACCCCGTTTTTGCGTGGTGCAATATTGTCCATTTTTACTTGTCCACTGATAACGAGCATTGGAATACTGTCAAGCCATGCCCCTGCAACTCCGGTAATTGCATTTGTTCCGCCAGGTCCTGTTGTAACCAAAACTACTCCAATATCGTTTTTAATTCTTGCGTAGCCTTCTGCTGCGATTGCAGCTGCCTGTTCATGGTGGCAGCAAATGGCGTCAAGCTTTGACTTTCCAAGAGAATCAACCAAATGCATAATTCCGCCACCAGATAGTAAAAACACTGTGTCGGTAAAATTCTCTAAATGTTTAAATACAAAATCACTCAGTTTCATAAATTTACAGTAATTCTAACAAAGAAAAAATAATTGGAAAGGGCAAGTTTCCGTCATGCCAGGCGGTATTTCTGAAAGTATTCATTCCAACAAATTTGCAGCCAACTTTTTTTGCAGCTTCCAAATCCGAAGGCTGGTCTCCAACGTAAAGCAACTCTTCTGGTAAAACAGATAAATCTTGGATTGCCATTCGAAGGTTTTCTTCTTTGTTTTGCGGGCGTCCATAAACGTTTGTTATAAATCCTAAGATTTTTAAAGCCTCAAGGCTCTGTAAAGATTTATCTGTTGGTGTTGCCGTTATAACACAAATTGAAAGTTTTTTTGAAAGCTCGGCGAGTGCTCTTCTGTTGTCTTCTGAAATGTCCACATTCAAAATACCATCTAGAACGATCCGATTAAAATCTTCGCTCCTTTTTTCAACCTCACGCGGAATTTGCTCATCTGGAACTTTAAATGCTTTACATATTTCGCGTATAACATCTGCTCTGTCTCCTTTACCCCCGGATATTTCCTTTTGGACTTGTTTTATAATCTTTTTAAGTTGTGCAGGGTCGTATTCTGGAAACACCTCAAACCAAGCTTGGTCTTTTATTTCCTCAGATCCTTTTCTTGTTGAGGGATCCAAGATTAAACAATTATCAAAGTCTAATCCTAGTGCTTTAATACTTTCTAGATGACTCATTTAGACATTATATTTAGCCATTATATAAGGAGGTTTGAACATTGCAAGAAGCTAGTCTTGCCAATATGTAAGGTAGGTTTTCCTGTTTTTATTTTGAGTAATTTTTTCATCTTCATAAAAAGAGTCGTTAGGGACAGCAGTTGTAGAAACTTCCTCTAAAATCACACCCTTATTTGTAGTAAACCAGTGGTGTATGTTTCTTTCGACTATCACAACTTCGCCTGCTTTGTGAACTTGTTTTTTATTGTTTAAATAAAGAATAAAGTCTCCAGAAAGCACATGAAAAGTCTCTTCCTTTTTCCTATGAAGATGGGAAGGGTGAATTTGTTTCGGCAAGAGCACTAGAATTTTTTTCGCGTATTCTCTGTTAACAACAGTAATTAACACTGCGCCGTTTTTGTGAAAGTTTTCAAGACCGTAATGATGAGAAATTTGCCATTCTAGCTTGCTTGGTAATACAATTTTGTTGTTGTTCAGCATTTTTTGTACCTTTGATACTATCTTATAAACACTCTCTCTAATGTTAATCGAAACAACGTCTGTATTCATAACTGGTTGGTTTTTCTTAACATCCTTTTTTGCTGTAAAAACAACATATTTTGATAAGTTGTTTGTAATTATTTGACCGTCACTATTAGGGAAGGCAAAAAAAGTGTTCTTTAAATTTACCGGTTCTCCGGCAATGATGTCGCAGTTTGCAAAAACTCCTCTTTGAAATTGTCGAAGATCAGCTTTTTCTTTTTCGCTTATTGTATGCCGTTTTTCAATCACTCCACCCATTTTTAATGCTTCTGAAGCAATCTTTAGACTTTTTTCGACTTGCTTGGGAGTTGATGAATATGTGTTTAGATCATATTTTTTTGTCCTCACACCAACGTGTTTTTCTATTATTCTTGCTCCTTTTGCCAAAGCTAAAGCAATGGCTAGATTGTTTTCAGGTTCTTTGTGGGTTGAGTAGCCAACGGGTACATCTGGATAACGTTCCCTTAGCAAGTCTATTTGATTAAGCTGAAGATTATCCTTAAGTGTTGGATATTCACCAACGCAATGCATTAAGGCAAACTCCTTGTCTCGATGTTGGAAAAAACTTACCACTTGGTCGATATCTTCAAGTCGTGCTCCACCAGTTGAAAAGATGATCGGCTTGTTAGTTTTTGCAATACGTTCTAAAAGAGGCCAGTCGGCAAGTGAACAGCTGGCAATTTTAATAATTTGGAAATCCAGTTCTTCAATTAAGTCAACAGAAGCTTCATCAAACGGTGTGCAAATTGAGACAAAACCGCACTTTTCAATTTCTTTCTTTAACGTTTTGTACTCTTTTTTTGTTAGGCGAGTTTCTGAAAAACGTTTGACGTATTTTATGTCTTGTCTTGATTTAAAATCGGGATGAATAAAAGTATCAATATCTCTGGCTTGTAACTTAAAGGCAAAATTGAAGGAATTAAACTTTTCCGCGGCTTTGGCAAATTTGTGAACAATCTTAATTCCGTGTTTCACATCACCCATGTGATTATTTGCCATTTCAAAAATAATCAAAGGGGCATACTTTTTTGTAATTTTGTTTTCGAAAATGCTTCTGATTTGACTATTTGATACCATGCAGATTTTCTAAAGGAACATTAGCATTTTAGCTGGGGGATATCAATGTTCGTTTGCCTATCTTCCGTCCCATACCTTCCACTTAGGATTTTCCAACCAAAACTTATTTAGGCTATCAACGTCATTATATGTATCCATAGCATGCCAAAAACCTTTGTGAATATAAACTGCCAGTTGTTTTTTTCTCGAAAGTCTTTTTAACGCCTCATGCTCATATTCTCCCTTGCGAAGATATTTAAAAGCTTCTTTTTTAAATATCATAAATCCTCCGTTTACCCATTCTTTGATTACCGCCTTTTCAGTAAATTTTGTAGCGAGGTTTTGTTTATTTACTTTTAATAGTCCGAATTTACTTCTTGGGTTAACCCCAAGAACTGTCCCCAATACATTTTGTTTCTTGTGGAATTTGAACAGCTCTTTAATATTGACGTTGGAAACCCCGTCTCCGTAAGTTACCATAAAATCTTCATCGTCTTTTGGAATATATTCCTTTACTTTCAAGATTCGTTCTCCTGGTAGGGTTTCGAGTCCAGTATCAACAAAAGTTATCTTAAAGTCGTCTTTGGATTGATCTTTTTTGATCTTGTGAAGTTTGGTATATCCACTTCTTGTGTGCAGAGTGAAATTGTGAGCAAGATGTTTTTGATTTAAGAAATAATCTTTAATGTAGTCACCCTTATATCCAAGCGCAATTATAAATTCGTTAAATCCGTGATGAGAGTAAATTTTCATAATGTGCCAAAGGATAGGTTGGTTGCCGATTAAAACCATTGGTTTTGGTTTAAACTCGGTTTCTTCTTTAAGTCGATACCCTCTTCCTCCACACAAAATAACAACCTTCATTTTATTTTTGATTTTAGAAGACAATACTTAAAAGTCAATAGTTTTTCTTGTAAAGTTTAGCTGTTGATTCTATCGTCTCAAGCTTTGAATTTAGTTGGTCAGCGAGTCCTTTGTCTTGGATTGAGATGATTTTAATTTGATCTTTTGCCTTATCAAATTGTTTGGTTTGCATAAAAACCTGAGCCAAAACTGCACGGGTTGAGGGATTGTCCGGATTAACTTCTATTCCCATCTGTAATTCCCGAATAGCAAGCTCAAGTCTTCCTGATTGAGCGAAATATTCACCTAGCTTTATATGCTCTGCTTCGTCATTAAGTTTGGGGTGTAGTTCTCTGTTGTTGGCAAAAATATACGCGTACGCCTTTATCTGTTCGTAGTCGGGCTGATATTTGTATGGCTCAACAATTTTGTTCACATATTCTTCCGTAACAGAAAAAATTTGGCCATACCCACTATTGATGACTTTCTTTTCTGCAAGAAATTTATTGAAAGATATTTCAAAAATAATATTTGAAAGAATCATTATGGTGAAAATAGTTAAAACTGGAATTTTTACAAAGTAGCTTTTTATATCCAGCAGTGATTTGAAAAATAAACCAACAGCCAAAAGAAGGAAAGGGTAAATAATTAGTAAATAATAATCATATGGGTTGCTTCTTCCAGCAAAATATATAAAGGTTGCCAAGAAGGGGTAAAGTACAAGAAATAGATATTTTCTGTTTTTGGTTGTGATCCATATTAACGCAAGAAAAATCAACAGTCCTTCCAATGCAAATATGGTGTTTATCATGCTAACAACGGGGTGAGCCAAGAGGAAACTTGAATAATCTTCACCCAACACTCCCGACACCCCCCTTTCTAGTGAAAATGGGATTTTAAACATTAAAAACTGGAAAGATCTGGTTGATTCCTGGACTGTGTGATAATTAAATAATGCCTGACAATCAATACAGAAAGGATTTGATTTGAACTGCCTTATGATATATGGCAAAAGCGGGATAAGACCTACTCCAAAACCTTTCAAAGACGACCTTACGTCAATTTTTATTTTTAAAACAACTAAAATTATAACTGTTACAACAAATAAAACTGCCCCCGAATCATGAATTTGTGCAGTCAATGCTAAGAGAAAGAATAACCAGAAAAAGTATTTTTGTATCGGCACATTGTATTTCAAGATAATTTGGCTGACAAAATAAGATATGGGCACCAAAAAAGGCATCAACAAATCAGGTGGCCAAATTTTTCTTGAATATAAGATGGCCCAAGGTGATGTAGCAATAATTAACGAGGTTAATAACGCAACAGTGTTACCGTAAACACGTCTTGTTAAAAGATAGAACACTGCAACGGCAATAGAACTTGTTAATGCTATGAAAAACGTTGTTGTTTGGGGGTGTTGAGAAATAAAAGACATGAAAATTAATAGGTATATAGTTAGGGGCGCAGTAGAAGTTCCGGTAGTATAAGACATGCCACCTATTTCGATTAAGCGCGGATGGTTATAAAAATCAACAATTTGGTATGTTCCAAAAGCCTCATCGTATTTGAATTCAATATTATCTAGGAAAAAAATTCTAAAAATGGAAGCTAGAATAAAAATGAAAATTACACAAAATTTAGTATTACTTAAAAGCGTCGTAAATGATTGCACTGGCTTCAATCTTACATGAATTAATAGAACAAAATCAAAGAACAAAATATTTGCATTTAAGGTAAAATAATGGATATCCAAGCATGCAAATATTCGAAAAATTAAGTGAATCAAAAAAAGACATTTTATGTATAGCATTTTTGATTTCACTCTGCTTTTTGTTTTTCATCAAACTTTTTTTACCTAACCCTTCTTTTTTTGCAACACCTGATGCGGGACACTCAGAAGTAATATACAACGAGATCTCAAAGAGGTTTACATTGTCTGAATTATCCAATGGCAAGGTTCCTTTGTGGACTAACCAAATAGGCACTGGGCACTCTTTAATAAGCGAAGGGCAAAATGCAACATACTTTGCGGTAAACTCGTTTTTGTTTTATTTTTTTCCTTCTCCAATTGCGTTTAACTTGCAGTACGTTGTGTTATTGTCGTTATCGTCTTTAGGGATTTATTGGCTTGGGCGTTTTTGCAGCTTTACGCGATTTGTTGCATTTTTTTGTGCCATTGGCTTTATATCATCAGGTTTTTTCGTGTTCAGGATAACGCACTTAAACCTATTTAGTGCTTTTGCGCTAGTGCCCTTTGTCTACATTTTTACTTTCAGGCTTATAAGGCATGGCTTGTTATTGGATGCCCTACTTCTTTCCTTCTTTGTTGCCCAACAAATTTTTACAGGGCATCCGCAAGTTTTTATTTTAGAAATTTTATCACTGGTCGTCTCTCTAATATACCTTCAGATAAAGAACAAAGACGAGTGGGAAAAAAGTGCGAAAAGACTTCTTTTTATTGGACTTGCGTTACTTTTTGGTGTAATTTTAACCTCAATTCAGCTTTTTCCTTTTTGGGAATTTAAGAATGAATCGACCAGAAATGGCGGAATATCTTTTGATACTGCTACGTCGGAGTCTGTTTCGCTAAAATTTTTACCGACCTTACTTTATCCGTTTGCTTTTGGTAGTCCGGTTGACGCTTCTTACAAGCTTTATAAAGATGGTGAACTCGATGTTTTTTGGGAAAAGATGGGGTATGTTGGTTTGATCCCTTTTGCCTTTACATTGATTGCAATATTTATCAAAAAACGGGAAAAACCTGTATGTTTTAGTTTATTTATAATTTTATTTTTTTTAGGGCTATTGCTAGCGTTAGGCAAGAATGGTCCTTTGTTTTTTCTTTATTATTTGCCTCCGTTTAGTTATTTTCGCGGTCCTGCCAGATCTTTATTTTTAGTTGATTTTTCGACAAGTTTATTGGCTGCCTTTGGGTTGCAGTGGTTTATTGAAAAGGCACGAGAAAGGAACGTCCGAATAAACATGTTTTTTTTAGTGGTGTTGCTCACGTCACTTACTTATATTCCAGCTTACTTAATTACTTATTATTACCACCCTGTTGTCGAAGCTCAAAAAATACTTATCCCTCCAGAGTCGGTACAATTTATAAAAGATGAAAATTATAGAACTTATACGCTTGGATCAGGTGCACCTTACATGAATCAACTTTTAACAAATGGTTGGCAAGATTATTCATATTATCTTTATGCTTTGAACAGCCTTGAGGCAAATTTGAGTTTGTTGTATGGCTTTAACGGAACAGGAGTTTATGCTGGTGCTCGTACAAAAAGGCAGGACTTTTTGCAAACCTTGCTTGCAAATAGCGCGATCGGAGATTTAGCAAGTTATAACGCAACAGCAACTCCATTGCATAAAAAATTACTTGACATAACCAATACCAGATTTTTAATTTCACCTTTCAAAATTACTGATGCGGATTTACCACTTCGCCATACAGTTGAACCTCCAAATAAATCCTGGCAGCCATTTTTTGTTTATGAAAATTTGAATGTTTTGCCGAGAGCAAGAATAGTTAGTGATTATATTAGATCCGCAAACTTGGATGAATCAGAAAAATTGTTAAACTCAGACGATTTCGATTTTAACAAGTCAATCATAGAAAATGATTTTTCAAAAAAGCTCGAAAAGGCAAACGGGCAAGCTACAATTGTTAAAGATGACCAAGAAAAGCTTTACATTGATGCAAAATCAGATAAAGACGGGATACTACTTTTAGCTGATACTTACTATCCAGGATGGAAAGCTTATGTTGACGGGCAAGAAACAAAAATTTATCCGGCAAACGTAAACCAACGCGCAATTGAATTTCCAAAAGGCGAGCACAAGGTAGAATTTGTTTACGACCCCGAGTCGTTCAAAATTGGCAAAACAATTAGTTTAATTTCATTCTCTGTTTGGGGACTACTTTTAATGTTAATATTAATATTCAAAAGGAACTTGCGTGTGGCGTAAAAACCTGCTTTTTATTATTGCTGTAGTTCTTGTTTCCCAATTCCTGGTTCACCTACCGGATTATTTGCGTTGGAAAAATACACCTTCAGACCTTTGGTTTACTGGTCAAGTTTCTTGGTTTGACCCCTGGGATTTGAATGTTTATTTTGGAGCCGTAGGGTGGGGGGAGAGAGCCGGCCTTCTTTTTCAAAATTTGTATGATGGGCACGCATCGGCTCCGTTATATATTTTTACTGTTTATACTTTACTAGGTAAGCTACTTGGGTCTTTTGATTTGTCTAACGCTGCAATTTTCCATATAGGTACTGTCTTTTTGAATTTTGTTCTAGCTCCAATTCTGTGGTGGTTTATTAAAATTTTCTTAGAAAAAGACGTCGAAAGAAAGATAGCCTTTTTCTTGATTTATTTTGGAGGGGGATTGGGTTGGTTATTTTTCCCGAACATGGTTTTACCAGACTTAGGCCAGCCTGGTTTTATTTTTGAGAGTGCTACTCGTAGACCACATGAAGCAGTAAGTGTTAGCTTCATTTTATTGTCTTTGGGAGGTCTGTGGATCGGAACTGTATATAGAAAGAGTAAATATTTTGTGTTATCAGCGATTTCACTGCTAGGAGCATTTTATCTTCATCCTTACACAGTACTGCCTTTAAGTTTGATAGTTTCGATTTTTGGCCTTTACCAATGGCTGAAGAATAAAGATAAAAGTTTTTGGAAGGCAGTATTAACTATTGGAATTTCAGGTTTTGTTTATCTTGTACTATTTGGTCGGCATTTGATAGGAGAGTCGAGTTTTGCGGGATTACAAGGCCAAGTACAGTTCTCGGCAAACCCTTTGTATGCTGTTTTAGGATGGGGAATTTTATTCCCATTTATCGTAACTATAATTATTACGCCAACAAGTCGAAAGGAAATATCATTTATGAAATTTTGGTTTGTTATACAATTTGTTTCAATGTATTTACCTTTAGGATTCCAAAAATTATTAGGAAGAGGTTTATGGATAGATGCCGTAATGTTGGGAGTAATAGGTGTTGGCCTATTTGTAAAAAAGGTTAACTTACAATACAAGTTTTTATTGATATTAACTATTGCGCTTGCGAGCATTTCGCCACTGTTTATATTTGCGAAAAAGATAAGTGAGCCGGCTGGTAATCGCTGGATTTATATTACTTCAGACGAAAAGAAAGTTATTGACTATCTTGACATAAACGGCAAAAACGAGGAGCTTGTATTAGCCTCTTACAGACTTTCCAATATTATTCCAGCAAATACAAAAAAAAGAGTTTATGCAGGCCATGAGTACCAAACACCAGACTTTAAGTCTAGAATAACTCAGGTGAACAAATTTTACTCTGGCGGAATGAACGACCAGGAAGCAAAAGACTTTTTAAATGGTTTAAACACAACTTGGGTATTCTGGGGGCCGGACGAAAAGGTGATTGGAGGAATTTCAAAAATACCAAACTTAGAGCTGCTGGAACCTGTAATCGAAGAGAAAGAGGCAAGTTTGTATAAAATTAAGAAGCTTTAAAATTGCTCAAACCAAAATACTTTAATCTCAAGTAAAAAAGCAAGTAGAAAGTTTTAAATAGTGTTTTTAATTGAAGTTTAGAATTTCCATTCTTTCTGTCTTCAAAAACGATTGGCATCTCATATATTTTGAACCCGAGTTTGTATGCCTTGAATAACATTTCTTGGACTACTGTCCAGCTATTGGTTGTAAACAAGCTGTCCATTTTTATAGATTCCAAAGCTTTCCTGTTGAATGCTCTGAACCCAGATGTGGGATCTTTAATATTTATCCCCAAGACAAGTCTTGTGTAAAACCCACTAAATATTGTCAAGAAACGTCGATTAAAACTTCTTTTGTCTATTCCTCTTTTAACAAATCTCGAGCCAACCACTACGTCAAAATTTATTAACTTGTTGATCATACTCTTTAGGTATTTTGGGTGATGAGAGAAGTCTGCATCCATTTCTATGACCGCGTCAGCACCCTGTTTTAATGCAAATCTAAATCCGGCAATTCCTGCGCTCCCCCTTCCTTTTTCAGACTTTCTTAACAAAAGATGGACTTTGTTTGGATACTCTTTTTGTTTAGTCTTGACAACTTTGGATGTATTATCGGGGGAATTGTCATCGATAATTATTATGTGAGTAATGGGCATTTTTTCCAAAATTGAGTCTATGAGCTGCCCAATATTTATTGATTCATTGTAAGTTGGTATAACCACAAACGTTTTCATTGTTGAACGGATTTAACTTGTAATCCAGAATTCCAAAACCTGAAAGAAATTCTTTTAGCTCCAAGTTTTTGGAGTTCGCTAGTCACTTGTTTTTGGTGCTTAACGGGAACATTTAGTAATATGCATCCACCACCGCCTGATCCTAGTATTTTTCCACCAACTGCTCCATTAGTTCTTGCAATGTTATAAATGTGATCTATTTTAGGATTTGTAGCAATCGGATTCAATTTCTTTTTTATCAACCAGCTTTTGTGAAGAATAGTACCAAAGGGATCCGTGTTGTCTTTTTCAAGAAAACGTATTGTTTTTTTAGTCATGTCCTTTAGAGTTTCTAGGTGTTTAAGTGATTCTTCTTTGTCTAAATTTTTCAACAAAGATTCTTGCTGTGTTTTTTCGGAACGTCGACCTCCTAAGTCAAAAATCAAAAGCGATTTCTCTAGCTTATTAATAGTATTGGCAGATATGTTAACAGGTGTTATCTGAACTCTTTTATTTTTGTAAAATTTTATGTTGTTTATTCCCCCATAAACACTTGTGTATTGATCTTGCCATCCACCGGGAACTTTTAATATTTCTCGCTCGATCTCGATTGCGGTTTTTGCAATATTACGAGGATTTATATTCCTGTTTGTTAACTTGGATAGAGCACCTATAAGTGCAACTATTGCGGCTGAGGAGCTTCCAAGCCCTGATCCTGGGGGAAAATTTCCCTTGATTGTAATATCTAACCCTTGAGAAATTTTCATTTTATTTATAGCCGCTTTGAACAAATCAAAAACGCTTCCATCGTAAGCAAGCTTAGATTTAACGGGATAGGTCTCTGTCTTATCTGAATAATCCTGCAACGTCAGTCTAATTATTGGCTTACTGGAGGTTTTAACTACTGCTTGCGCACATAAATTGATTGTTGCTGAAATTACAGATCCTCCATGCCGAAGGAAATAAAGAGGTATGTCTGTGCCTCCGCCAATTAAACTTATTCTTACTGGAGCTGAAGAGATGATAAGCACTTGTTTAAAGGAATTATATGGCAATAGGCTATTTTAGGAAAGGTATCAATGTTCCCAATAGTAGTCTTCCCAAAGTTTTGTAGTAAGAGGAATAAACTTTTCTGTCTTGTTGTCGTAGCCCAAAATTTGATGACAATCAATGTTGTTCCATGAGCAATATCCGGCAACAGCAGCATATGCTTCAACATATCTGCAATATGCAGATTTGCCGCTGGAATCAGTGCAAGACAACTTGAGATCTTGGGTTTTTGCAATATTAACAAGTGGGTTAAGAGACTTGTCTGGGGTCCCAAATTGACTAAAAATATGAGAGTACTTGTAGGGACTTGGATTTCCCAAACTTCCTAAATTTATTGGGTAAACGATTACGTGGTGCAGTGGAACTAATAAAAGAATACCGATTAACAGGTTTTTAATTTGGCTGTTTTTAAAACTATGTTTTAGTACCCACAACCAAACAATAACAAATATTGAATAAATTGCAGCCAGTGATGCAGTTTCCCGTCGAATTCCAAATTGGCCACTTGGGTCCGAAGTGAAATTTGCTACCATTAAATTTAATAACAACACAGTCCATGAAAGTGCCAATACAAAACGAAAGTTTTTACTTTTAGCGATCAAATAAATACTTAAAGTAAGAATAGAAATTAAGCTTAACAAGGGAATTATCAAAGAAAAATCGCCTTGCACGACTTCATAATAATAACTGTTGGGTTTTGAAGTGACGTCAGCAATTGTATGCCCAAAATTTTCAATAAATGTATTTATGCTAAAAGTAAAATTGCCCGCACCTCTAAAGATTCCACTCTTTGTTTTTTCATCAAAAAATAAAAGTTGCCTATCTTTAAGAGCCAGGAGGACTAAAACGAATGGTGTAACAAAAGATATGGTTGTAATTACAATATTTTTTGTTTTGCGGTGCATTGAAAGTGATTTAATTTGCCTAAGATATAAAATTCCAAGTACGGGGATATAAAAAACAAAAGTCGGGTAGGACATCCAAGCAACCATTATTGTAGCGCCGAGCAAAGCTTGTCTTAAAAGTGAAGAAAAGTTTTTTTGAAAATTTTGCAAGATCAGAAAGATACAAATAGGAATGTATTGCAAATCAGTTCCGAATGATGATTGTAAAGTGTTGAAAAACAAGAGAGTTGGAGATATTCCAATGGCAAGCAGGGGTATGATGGCTTTTTTCTCGCCCAGATATTTTTTGAGTACTGCAGCAAGACAGATTAAAGAAATAAGTGAGAGGACCAATCGAAAATACTTTGCAGTAAAAATTGAAAAACCAAAAAATTTGTAAACCAAAAGCAATGTTCCATACCATCCAACGTTACTAGAAACGCCGTCATAAATTGTCCCATTTTGTAACCACCATACGTTTCTAACCGACTCTGCCAATTCTTCATATCTAATTTGATTTGTTGAATTTGTTGTATAGACAAGCTGCAGTGCAAACAAAACCAGTGGTAAGGACCAGTACAATAAAAGGGTTCGATTGTCTTTATTAAGTTTGAACATTATTCGATTTTCAGCTCACCATTAATCTCACTTAATATTAATTGTTCCTTTGGTTCAATGAGGATAGGTAGTTTAATTTGAGCTTTCTTGCTTACCAAATTGCCCATCAAATCATTACTCATGAAATTTATTTCTTTGTATTTATTTTTATATATATTGGGAAGGTGGCAGTCCGATTTATTCTTAACAATAGCAATATTTGTTTCTTTTCCAGTTTGATTAATTAGCGCTTTCCCTAAGTTAATTTCTATGTCCTTATTAAAATCACAAAACCTAATACTAAAATTATACTTATTTAAATCTACAATTTCTGTGTTGAAATTATCATAAATTTTTCCTACACTATAAACACTTTCGTATTTTTTGTATTTGCCAAAATCGTCAAACAAATCTTTATGGATTATTACATAGTCAATTCCGACTGCCTTTAGTTTCACAAGTGCATCCTCATTTGGTTTTTCTCTAATTTTTGAAAGAAAGTTTAGTTGGTCGCTTGTGATTAATCCTGTATTTCCATTCGCAATGTTCTCACGTGTTTGTGTTGACCAATTTAAATACGCACTTTCCCAAACCAAGTCTGGCGCATAGATGGGGAAGTGGATTGTATTTTTATTTTCCAGGAAGTTTAGGGAAAATCCCGAAGCTTTCATTTCTGAAATTTTTAGTAATATCTTCGAGTTTGAATCGTAAGGTATTTTTGTGAAATTTTCTAATAATATTCCAGTCAATATTGATGCAAAAGCTAATAGGTAAATATACTTATTTTTAATTTTTTGCAAACAAATATTTGTTCCCCACGCTACAAAGAGCGCAAATGGAACATAGAGAACAAATTCAAAGCGTGCAGGAACGCGGATTGCCTTCAAAAGTGGAGTTGCTTGATACAAATAATAATATGGTGTTTTCAAGCTTCCCAAAGGTTCGTTCCACCCTTGGAAATAGGGACCTAAAGTAAGCACAAACGATGTTAAAAGCAAAACGATAAAAGGATAGAATATTAACTTTTCTTCCAGTTTCAATTCTTTTTCCTTAAACCTTTTGTAAAAATAAACAACAAATACCAGGAAAAGAAAAAATGGTATTAGGTTAAGAGACAGTGAGTGCTCCATATAATTAAATGTTCCGCTCAAGTCTTTTGGAGCCCGATACTTTTCAATGTTTTCAACAAACTGGCCATAAAGGAGACTGTTTGGGGAAGCTGATACAAAATCAATTAATCTTGCTGAGAAGAAAGCACCCACATCAAGAGTCCTAATGATGTTTTCCTTTTGCGAAAATTCTAAGTAAGGTGCGTCAAAATATATGAAAATTGGCAAAAAAAGCAAAAATAGAAGCGAATTTTTTAATAGTTTAATAAAGTAAATACTGTTTTTTTTGATGAAGTTTGTTACAAGAAAAGGAATGGCAAAAAAGGGGACGAGCAAGAATGCGAATATTTGAAAATATATGGCAGTAAAAGCGTTTAAAGTGAAAACTGAGAAAAATGTTAGTGCACTTTTTCTTGTCGGTTGATTAAAAAACTTGTACCCGAACAAAAAGACTAAGGGCAACATGTATTTCCCCAACAGTTCAATATGAACCGGCATTCTCGAGAAAGAAAGTGGGTTGAAAGCATAAACTGTGGCGCCAATAATACTTGCAAATGGATTTTTAACAAAATAATTAATTGCGTAGTAACTAAATATGAAACTTAGTGCAAAAGATAAAAAAGTGACGATGTTTACTGAAAGCGGGAGATTATTTGTTACCCAGAAAATAGGTGAGTAAATTAACGAAGGAATAATACGTGGATCAGAGTAAGCAATTGTAAAAGGCTGGGGATAAAACTGGTAGCCATTAAAATATTCCTCCCTGTTGAAAATTTTTCCAGTGCGGAAAGAGTATTCATTATAAGAAAACATTGATCCATTCAAAGAATAGTCTCCTAGATCTTCGTAATAAGTTGCAAGTTTAATAGCGAACGGCCAGGTGAAAACAACTGTTAAAACAATTCCTAAAACTATCGCGATAATCCAGTTTTGGCGGGTCATTTTTGTTTTTCCTTCTGTAAGAGCATCTCTTTAAGTTTTGCAGAAATTGTACTGTCTTGACTAGACAAAATATCCAACTGATTTCTTGCGTTCGACGTTTTTCCGGTAAGGATATAAATGTAAGTAAGGTTTGCACGAGAACTTATATCTTTCGGGTTGATCTCTAACGACTTTTGAAATTCATCAATTGCAAAATTTACTTGTCCGACTTGAGCAAAATATTCACCAAGTTTTGCATTAATAATTTTAGGACCTGCAAACATATAAGTGTAATTTTTGAGTTCTGTAAAGTTTGACAATTGAGAATACTTGCTCGTTTGTTCATCAACCAATTTCTGTGTCTCAGAATAAATTGGTCCATAATCGCCGTCAATTATTTTTTTGTTGGACAAAAATTCATAGAAATTAATTTCAAAGACAAAGTTTGATGTAAGAAAAAACAAAAGAAGGGCCACGCTGATTATTTTCCAAATTTTACCTTTTTCGTAAAGAAAGACGAAAAACTGAGCGGAAATAAAAAATAACATTGGAAAAAGTACTACAAAATAATGCATATAAGAAGGTGTTTTTGTTATTAGATAGAGAAAAGGGATGAGTGCAAGATAAAAAGCTAAAGGGATGAATTTTTGTTTATACTTTAAAATGACGAAGATCCCCCCTAAAAGAGTCAAGCCCTGCAAGACAAAGATTACATTAAACAGCGGGCTGATTGGTAAATTTAGCCAAAAGTCCTGATGGTTATTCCCTAAGAGCACCTGCCAATTTAGAGCTGAAACAATTTCAAAAGGTCGCAAAAAGTTGGCAAAGTCAAAAGTGCGAACTTGATTGTTGTACGAGAATAATGTCTGACAATCAATACAAAACGGTGTTGAAGAAAATTGTCTGTAAAAGTAAGGGACAGCAGGAATCAATCCAAGGCAAAAACCGATAATTGCGTTTTTCCATGCGATTTTTCTTCTGTAAATAAACAGGATAGGAATAGTGGAAATTAGAAAGAATAAACCGGAGGCATGCATTTGTGGCAACAGGGCCAAGCTTGCAAAAAAACGTTTGGTAACAATATTGTCTTTTTCGATAACGTACTTGTAAAACAGGTAAAATAAAATCACGGAAAACGGAAGGAGAATATCAGGTATCCAAATTTTTCTTGAAAAGATAATACTCCAAGGCGAAAGGCTTAACAAAAGGCTAGCAAATAAAGCGGTCTTTTGTCCCTGTAATTTCTTAATAACAAAATAAAATACAAGAATTGAGATGGTGCTAACAAGTGCAATCATAAAACTCAAGAACTGAGGAGATCGGGAAATAAAAGACAAAACTATCATTATGTAATTAAACAAAGGAGGATTAAACACACCCGTGCTTTGCGGCGGACCAACTTGCATCAAATATGGGTTGTTGTAAAACTGGACCAACTGAAAAACCGTATACGCTTCATCATACTTAAACTCTATAAGGTCAAGATAAAAAATTCGAAAAATGGAAGAAAAAACAAAAATCAAAGTCGCAACAAACAATGATTTTTTAGTATATTGCTTTATTTTCAAGGACAGAGGTATTTGCATGGGGATATTTGTAATATATCTTAATTAATATAGAATGTCAGGAGTTAGTTTGTTCAAATAAGCGCAGTTCTTAAAGCCTCGTCCGCGCGGGAAACAAACTTAAAATTAATTTCCCTGAGTACTTCATCTGGGATATCGGTCAAGTTCCAATGTTGCATTATTCTCGCAATGACTCCAATTCCACTTCGATCCCCATTTTTTTGAAAGCATAAAATCACTAAATGGTCGCTGTTGTGTGCTTCGGTGATAGTTTGAGAGACTCCTTCTCCTTCAAGAACTAGGGAAATTTTTTCAGTGGGGAATACGACAGTTTTCTTAAGTACCAATGCGGGGTATGAATTTTGGGCACCATTGAAATCGGAGAATAATGAAATCATTCTTGAGCCCTGAGCTAAATTGTACCCGAAGTAGAAGAGAATTGTGTGAGATTATGGTTAAAGTAGGGTAACTGTACTTCCGGACAGTTTACTGTCCTCCTGTTCCTCGAAGATATACTGCCTGCCAGGCTCGATAGTTTGAATAAAAACTTTTATCTTGAAGAACTTCTCCGTCTCTTATGACTTTATAATCGAACGCAGTTTTTATTCCTTTAATTGCATGTTCGGTTTGTTTGGTTGTTCCTGTTGGCAAGGACGGATTGTCAATGTAAAGTGCGGGAGGTGGATCTTTAACATCCCAAGATCGGAAATTTGAAATTTCTGATTTTCTTCCGTCTGAGGTTCCGTAAAATTCAAAAGTCAAACGGGAGGCAGGGATATCCAATTTTGTTTGGATGAGTATATATCCAGGAGTATCATTTTTAATTCTTAAATCAACAGATGGTTCAAAGACCGTTGCGTCTAGACCAAGCTTTGAGTCTTGCTCATAATATGAAACACGATATGAGTGTTGATGGCGTTCAAGAATAGGGAGGCCGGAGGCAAGTGCAGCTCTGAAAAAAGTTGAGGAAACCTGGCACACCCCGCCTCCGTCTCCTAAAACTGTTTTTCCATCTTTTATTACATATGCTTGTTTGAAACCGGTATAAACATTCACGTCACCAAGTGCCTTAAGGAAGGAAAATTCTTCACCGGGTTTTATCAAAATACCGTTTAATCTTTCAGAGGCCAAAGTAATGTTATAAACTCTGTTGGGGACTGACCCGCGAAACGCAGACTCACCCTTGCCGATAAGTTCTTTAATGCCCATGTTGTTCACGTCGCCTGTTGTGACTTGAGGTTTAGAAGTTGAGACAGGTATCGTAACCGCTATTTCTGTTTCCGCTGTGCCCCCAAACCCAATTATTGACTCTGTAACTTTTTCTACTAAGCCTTGAGTATCAACTTGGATGCCGTCTTTTCCTGGATTGAACTCCTTTACTTTTCCATCCTCAAAAACAAAACGCGCATCCTCAGGCATCCTATTTACTGTTTTTGTAATGTCGGACGCCAATTTTTCAACTTTTTTGTCGTCTGGCTTGCCGGTATACAAATTTAAAAGATCGATGATTTCTTTATCGGAGTAGACAAATTGTTGATCTTCAAACTTAAGTATCATTTTCTTTCCCAAATAACCCGATGCAACTTTCCTGATGTTTTCGACTTGTTCATCTGAAAGATGTGCAGTTTCTGTTTTTGTTGTTAAAGGAACAGGAGAATCGCTGGCATTTTCAATGGATTTAAATAAACTACTCTTCAAACTCTCCTTGTCGAGAATATTTCCATCCTTGCCGGGGTTTACGCTGATTTGACCATTTTTAATATCTATTAAAGGTTGTTGGGATTTTGCTTCAATTTTAGTTGTAAGATTGTCAACAGCCTTATCAAAAGTATCACGATCTAAGCTGTAAGATAAAGGAACATTTTTCCCCCAAGCAAGCCCTTTAACCATTTCTCGCAGGTCAAATAGAATATTATTACTTCTTCCTGTTAAAAGGGCATTTTTAATGGTTTGAGTATCGTCGTATTTAATTCCCAGATCTTCAAGACTTAAATCAAAGTTTTGATTTCCCAAGGCAAACGTAGCTTTAGTGGGCTTTTTAATTTCTGATAGCTTTGTACTTGCATTTGAATAATCGAGCCCGGAGAAGTCAAGACCTACAATGCTTGTACGTGGGTAAATTTTGTTTAAGTAAACAAGATTGAATAAATCAAACGAAAGAACGGCCAAAGATAATAAACCCAGGAGTAATAAAATGGCAGGTTTAGTGTGCCTAAGTTTTAAAAGTCTAGCTCTACCCATACTAAATATGATACCATTTTGAGTATGCCCGATCCAAATGAAAACCTCCAAGGTCAAGTTTTTGTAAGTTCAGAGGGGAGTGACGTGCCTCCGCCACCTCCAGTCTCAGACAGTCAATTAAACAATCAAGCGCAGATTCATGTTGCTCCAATTACGCCGCAGAGTATGGTTGATCCGAGTAATAATGCAGCTGTATCCCAACCGAATGTAAATATTCCTGTCGCAAATACTTCCGACCTTGTCGAACCTCCTTTAACATCAGTTTCTACAGTCCAAGCAGCTGGTCCTCCGTCAACTTCTGATAAACCTCAGAAATTGTCGGGAAAGTTTCCGTTAAAGTATTTGCTCGTTGGTTTGGGAGCGTTACTTTTTGTGAGTGTAATTTCTTTTTCAGTTTGGAATTTTGTAATAAATAAACCCAAACCGCCCGAGGAAGTCAACCTAACATATTGGGGAATTTGGGAGGACGACGCTACAGTGAAACAACTAATAAATGAGTATCAAACACAAAATAAGGGTGTAAAGATAACTTATGTTAAACAATCGAAGCAAGATTACAGAGAAAGACTCTCAAACAATTTAGCAAAAGGAGGAGGGCCTGATATTTTCAACTTTCACAATTCTTGGGTTCCGATGTTTTCTTCGCAGCTTTCACAAATTCCAACGTCTGTGTTTGATGCAAGAGATTACCAGGCAACTTTTTACCCCGCTGCTGTTAAGGATTTAAGAAACAATGCGGGTATTGTTGGGATGCCATTTATGACAGATGGGTTGGGTCTGTTTGTTAACGAAGAAATATTCAAAACTTTAAACAAGTCATTTCCAACAACTTGGGATGAATTAAGAAGAGTGGCATCCGAACTAACAGTCAGGGACGAATCAGGCAGAATAATACAAGCAGGTGTAGCCCTGGGGCGAACAGAGAATGTAGACCATTGGGAGGATATTTTGTCTTTGCTTTTGCTGCAGGGTGGGGCAAACTTGTCTAACCCGACAGGAAACCTGGCTGAGGCACCTTTAAAATACTACACTGTTTTTAATAACGAAGACCATGTTTGGGATGAAGCTCTTCCGTCCTCCACTCAAGCGTTTGCTTCTGGAAAATTGGCTATGTATTTTGCTCCTTCTTGGCGGGTTACAGACGTAAAAACTCTTAACCCGAATTTAAGTTTCAAGATAGTGCCGGTTCCTCAGCTACCCAAGAATGGACCCGCGCAGCCGGACGTTAACTTTTCTTCTTATTGGGCATATGGCGTTTCTAATAAAAGTAAAAATTCAGAAGCTGCTTGGAAGTTTATAAAATATTTATTGAGCAAAGAGCAGTTGCAAAAATTGTCGCAAGGCGTTGCAAAAACAAATTTGGTTGGATTTCCTTACTCAAGAGTGGATATGGCAACACTACTTGAAACAGATCAGTTACTTGGTGTATATGTCAAGGAGGCGCCAACAGCCGTTTCTTCTTATCTTTCGTCAAATACTTTTGACGGACCAACAGGTATCAATACTCGTATTTCAGGATACTACGCACAAGCCCTTAATAGTGTAATTAAGGAAAACAAAGACCCTTCAGAAGTTTTGCCCCAGGCAGCAGAAGGAATAAAACAAGTTTTATCGGGGTATGGAGTAAGATGAATAAAAGTTGGATAATCACAACTGACGAGAAAAGCATTAAACTAGTTGGTCATTCGCAATATCTCACACTTGTTTACCACGACCTTTTTGACTACCCACTCCTTAAGAGTGAATTAGATTTTTGGAAAGTTGGCAATCAAGATTTTCCCAACCACCAGGTTTTTTATGACAGCTCGTTTTATTTTTTACCCCAAAGGCGTGAAATAGTTTACAAACGAATAGCAGCCCACAAGGAAAGCCAAAAAAAATATGAAATTGCCAAAAAGGTGGCAAGGATTTTAAGTTTAGTTCCCACAATTCAAATGATTTCCATTTCAGGCTTATTGTCTATGGGAAATGCAAAAAGAAATTCAGATGTGGAGCTTTTTATAGTTACGTCTCCTAAAACAGTTTGGGCAACACGTTTAGTTGGAGGTTTTCTTTTAAGTCTTATTAACTATAGATCCGGGAAGGACAACAAGTTTTGTATTAATCGATGGGTTGATGTGCAAAACTTAAGTCTTGCTGATTCATGCGAAATTTTTACAGCACACGAGATTGTTCAGACAAAAGTATTATTGGACAAGGGTGGAGTTTATCGAAAGTTTATTGGTAGTAATTCATGGGTGAAACAATTTTTTCCTAATGCCTACAAAAAATGCTTCCAATACAGTAGAAAGTACACAAACTTTAAGCCTTCATTTAAAAATACGGTCATCGAGTGGTTAACCAATAAGATTTCTTGCTTATTTGAAAAGCCTGCAAAGATTCTACAACGAATGACACTTTCTAGGTCTAGATCCGAAGGATGCACCAATGGAAAAATCATGTTAGAGCAGAAATATTGGCAAGAAAAGGTTCCCAAGCTTTATTTATTCAGACTTGAGCACGTTTTACAGAGAAGTTGTTCTAGTGAAGTGCAACAGTACATTGATTAGCAGTCAAAAGATCCCCTTGACAAACCAGGTTATAGTTTTCTAAAATAGCAATCACTGGAGACGACTGACAAAACATATGGCATTGAAACTTAAACTTAAACCAACTGCTGGATATATATTACTTGAACCACAAGAAGCTGCAACTAAGACAGCGTCTGGGATTTTGTTACCGGAGTCCGCAGGCGAGAAACCCCAAACGGGTAAAGTTATTGCAGTTGGTAGAGATGAAGTAATGGAGAACGGCGCAAAAAGAACATCTCCAGTAAAGGTTGGGGATAAAGTTGTTTACAAAAAATGGGGAGGAAACGAGATTAAAATTGAGGGAAAAGAATATATGTTTGTAAAGTTTGAGGATATACTTGCAGTACAAGCGTAAACAAATTTTCTATTTGAAATTTAAAATTTGAAAACTAACTATTAGAGATTTTTAACCTATGGCTAAACAATTACTTTTTTCAGACGATGCTAGACAAGCCCTATTAAGGGGTATTAATGTTGTAGCAAAAGCAGTGGTTACGACCTTGGGCCCAAAAGGGCGAAACATCGCTCTTGAGAGAAAATGGGGTGGACCAAATGTGGTTCACGATGGGGTAACAGTTGCAAAAGATATTGAACTTAGAGACCCATTTGAAAATATGGGCGCACAACTCGTTAAAGAAGCTTCTTCAAAAACTAATGATGTAGCAGGAGACGGAACAACAACTGCAACACTTCTTGCTCAAATCATATCTCAACAAGGGATGAAAAGTATCACAGCAGGTGCAAATCCAATGATGCTCAAGACTGGAATTGAAAAGGGGACTGCAGTTGTGGTGGAAGAAATCAAGAAAATGGCAAAGCCCATTAAAAACAAGGAAGAGATTGCTCAAGTTGCAACAGTTTCAGCGCAAAATCAAGAAATTGGGAACATGATTGCTCAAGCTTTGGAAAAGGTTGGACGAGACGGAGTGATTACAGTTGAAGAAGGGAAAGGGTTAACGATAGATATTGAATATAAAGAAGGTATGGAATTTGACCGGGGTTATGTTTCTGCGTATTTTGTTACAAGCCCGGAGCGCATGGAAGCAGAGGTCGAGGACGCCTATATTTTACTAACTGATAAAAAAATATCGTCAATTCAGGAGCTGCTTCCTTTCTTGGAAAAGTTTGTAAAGGTTTCGAAAAATTTGGTCATTATTGCTGACGAGATAGAAGGAGAAGCATTGGCAACATTAGTGGTCAACAAATTAAGAGGCACGTTTAACGTTTTGGCTATAAAAGCCCCAGGGTTTGGCGATAGAAGGAAAGAAAGTTTGGCCGACATTGCTATCTTAACGGGTGGCACAGTAATTTCTGAGGATGCAGGACGGACTTTTGAATCAATGGAGGTATCAGACCTTGGACGAGCAGAAAAAGTCTGGGCAGATAAAGAAAATACAAGAATCGTTGGAGGCAAGGGCAAAAAAGAAGACATCAAAGCAAGAGTTGTACTTCTAAAGAGGCAGATAAGTAAAACAGACTCCGATTTTGACAGGGAAAAGCTTCAAGAAAGATTAGCTAAGTTAGTGGGGGGAGTTGCACAAATCAATGTAGGGGCAGCAACCGAGGTTGAGTTAAACGATAAGAAAGAGCGCGTTAAGGATGCAGTAGAGGCGACCAAAGCAGCTGTTGAGGAGGGTATAGTACCTGGTGGGGGTGTTGCCTTGCTCAGGGCTCGAAAGGCACTAGACACGCTAAAGACAGAAAACGACGATGAGAGAATTGGAGTAAGCATCTTGAAAGACTCGCTTGAGCAACCCTTGCGTTGGATTGTCAAAAATGCTGGGGATGACGATGGTTATGTTTTAAGACAGGTAGAGGCCAGTAAGGACGTAAATTATGGCTACAATGTTGTAACAAAAGAGTTTGGTTCTATGATTGAAAATGGAATACTTGATCCTGCTAAGGTTACGCGTTCTGCCCTGCAGAATGCAGCCTCTGTTGCCTCAATGGTGTTGACAACCGAAGGTTTGGTTGCTGACATTCCCGAAGAGAAGAAAGAAATCCCAGGAGGTCACGGGATGCCAGGTGGGATGGAGTATTAGTAAATAACCAATAGTGAATAGAGAATAGGAGAGCGAGTCCACGAGAGTGGGCTTTTTTAGTAACTAGAGACTGACCCTAAATATTGCAAAGGATTTAGCCTTTTCTCATCTTGTGAGACTTCCAAGTGTAAATGGGGACCGGTTGAACGTCCGGTTGAACCCACCAATCCAATAGGGTTGGTAGGGTTTACCTCATCTCCTGGTCGAACGTCAATTCGGGATAAATGGGCATACAGAGACTTTAACCCGTTGGCATGGGTAATAACAATGGAGTTTCCATACCCAAATTTCGAAAACTCGCTAATTTCAACAGTTCCTTTGGCAATTGGGTAGATGGGTTCTCCAATTTTTGCCCCCAAATCTACTCCAGGATGGTACCAAGAGTACTTTTGGTTGATTTTTATTGTGTTTAATGGAAGCCTTAAAGAAACCTCGGTTGTCAGCGGAGCTTGAACAACCGGTAAAACGTTCTTTTCGTCAGTTATGCTGTATGCAAGGCTGGCGTTAGATGAATGGGATATTAAACTGGTAGTGATAACCATGAGCGTAAGGTTGCCTCCCAAAATTGCCTTTATATTCACTCTTTCGAGCATGTGTCTTGCTGCACGGCTAATTTTACTTCCAGTACGAATATTTTTAATCATATTCCAATCTGGAAGTATGGATAAATCACGAGGAATACGCCGTTTGAATAAATTAATCCGTAGGCGATGATGAGGCAAGTTGATAGTTAGGTTTAACATGGCGACGATCCCAATTAGGGATCACCCCGCTGGGCGGGGGCACAACCCTGACTAAAGAGCCTAGAGTTTATATTTCCTAGGCAAAAAAAATCTCACACTATATTTGTGAGAACAGGCATATTATACCCTATAAATCCACTGAAAGTCAAGTCGCGGCACTTCGTCGGGGGTAGACCCGTTTACGCACTCCCCGATTTAATTGGGTAAGCGTTGTATGGGTCAAGGTGTGGGTGTGTGGTTGTGTGCACAGCTTGGAGTACGATTCTTGCCTAAAACTACCAGTTTTGAGGCCCAGGCCGGAATCGAACCGGCGGGTAGTCGTTTTGCAGACGACCGCGTTAGCCACTTCGCCACTGAGCCTAATGTGTTAATTTTACCACAACCAAGGCTAAAACTAAAATGGTTAAGACTAAAACTGAAGCTATCAGATTTACTTTTGACCTTGTTTTTTAAGATTTTCTTTGCTATTCTGCCTTGTGTATGCAGCGTAAGTGGTTTTTGGTTTTTGGCATTGTTTTGATGCTTGTAGGGGTAGGGGGATTTTTGCTTCGTTCAAAGCTCAAACCTGCTCAAGCGGGAGTACTCATAGAATCAAATTCCCAAGCTGGTGTATTTATAGATGGCGAGCAGGTCGGTACAACGCCGTATGACGCGGTCAGAAAACCTGGTGAGATCACCCTCAAACTTGTCCCAGCTTCAGGTTCATCCATTCCGTGGGATACAAAAATTACCTTAATTGAAGGAATAAAAACTGTGGTTAGGCGTGATTTTGGCGAATCAGATTCCCTGTCTTCTGGAGAGGTTCTTTCTTTTGAGAAAATAACGGGCGAATTAGCCTCAATGGCGATTGTCTCAAATCCAGGGTCAGCACAGGTAATGGTGGACGGGGAAGTTAGGGGATATACGCCTTTACCTGTTGATGCCTTAACTGAAGGTTACCATAAAATACTTATTTCGCGGAGCGGCTACAAAGATAGGGAGATTTCAGCAAAAGCTATCCCGGGATATAAATTAACCGTTTTTAGCACTCTTGCCCAAGAAGATAGCCCATCAGAAGCTTCGCAATCTGCGGAAACTTCAGATTCAACAAACTCAAACAGCCAGGTTGAAATTCTGGACACACCGACTGGTTTCTTAAGAGTACGCAAAGAGCCCTCAACGGCAGCAAGTGAGTCTGGCAAGGTCAAACCTCAGGAAAAATACACGCTTTTGGAGGAAAGTAAAGACGGGAAGTGGTATAAAATAGAATTTACCGATGGCGAGGAAGGCTGGATTTCTTCCCAGTACGCCAAGAAGCTAGACTCTTCAAGCGAAGAGAAAGATCAATAAGTTTGAGGGTGTAATAGATAAATTACAGTCAATATAACTAATACCCAAATTCCGACAGAAGTAAGAAGCGGTTTGTCGGTCAAGAGAACTCTTTCCGGTGTTTCAGCACGAGAACCTTCGTAAACGATATATAGATAACGCATTACTCCAAAAATTACGATTGGAATTGTTATCATTAAGAGTTTCCCCGAACCTAAAATTGTCAAGGGTAAGGTATTTAAAAGATTGGGCGAGACACTTTGGCTAATATAAAAGTCCCTTTCTTCCTCTTTGAAAAAGGTAAACAGCGCCCAAGAAAGCCAAGACGCGGTTGCAAACATGGCCAAGTATGAGTCCAGTAGTTGAGTAGAATAAAGGCTTAATGTTTTCCTGTGCTGCGCAGCAACTTTTTCAGTTAGTATTGCAAGCTCCGCTCTCCTTTTTCCTGCTGCAAGAAAGAGTGAAACTGAGATAACGCATAGAAGAAACCAAATTGAAAGGTGAGCATCAATTAAAAACGCTCCAGCATACACTCTTATAACAAACCCAGTGGCGATAGCTAGAATATCCACAACAACAACTTCTTTTAACCAGAATGTATATGTAAGTTGCAAGATAAGATAAGCAGCCAATGATAGAAAGAAAAACTGAGATAAAAAATTAGCTATGCCAAAAGCAGTTAAAATTCCTAAAAAGGCTAAAATTAAGGCTGTTGTAATAGGGAGGTCTCCTTTTGCTATGGGTCTGTTCTTTTTAAAAGGGTGGAGTTTATCAACATTAACGTCCGAAACATCGTTAATAAAATAAACTGATGAGACAAGAATTGACAGCGCAATAAACCCTAAAACTGTTTTTGAAAAAAGATTTGGGTCAAAAAAACTTCCTGTGAAGACAAGAGCTGCAAAAATTGCCAGATTTTTTATCCATTGGCGTGGTCTTGCGGTTTTTGCGATTGCAATAAATAGTTTAACCATATTAAAAGTAAACCAACAAAAAGAACTATTCCTATTATTGTATATAACTTGGCTTCAGCATTCAAATACAAAGCAAGAATTCCCAGGAAAGCTGAGGCAAGCCAATAAAAAGCAGCGATTTTTGGTTTACTCCAACCGGCGTCAAGCAACCTATGGTGCAAGTGTTTCCTGTCTCCCCAAATAGGCAATTTTCCTGCAATTACTCGTCTGGCTACGGAGAACCCTGCATCTGCAAGTGGAATTGCCAGTACTATCATTAGGGTTCCCACTTTTGTCGTTGATAGCAGCGATAGAACTGCCAACATAAACCCAGCTAGTGTGGCTCCGCTAAAGCCAGGCATAATTTTTTGAGGGTATGCATGCCACGGCAGAAAACCAAAAAATGCACCGGCAGTTATTACGGCAAGAATTGTTATTGGCCATTGAGTAATATCGGCAGAGAATTTAAGCGATAATATTGCTATTACAAGAGCTGAGATTCCAGCAAATCCAGAAAGTTGTCCATCAACTCCTGAGGACCAACTTACGGCGTTCATTAAAGCCACAATCCAAGCAAATCCAAACAAGGCAGAAAGCACCCAAATGTGTCTGGTTTCACCAAGTATATTTAAAGCAATCCTAGGTTGAGAAAGATCAATTATTCCACCCAATGGGTTTGAGATAAAAGAAATACCAATTCCTGCTGCTACAACAACTCCAGCTGCCAAAATTTGAGCAAGTAGCCTTATGTAAGGGCTGTAGTCTCGCCTGTCATCAAGATACCCAACTCCAACGACGATTGCAGCTCCTAACAGTATGGCACTCAATCTTTGATCAAAAGGTAAAAAAATAAGGCAAGAAACGATAATTGCTATAAATAAAGGAATTCCGCCGCCGCGCGGTGTAGGTTTTTCGTGCAAGCGCGCAGGGTGGTTTCTTCTTTTAGGATCATCAACTATTCCCAATCTTGGTGCAAGTTTGATTATTAATGGAGTTAATAAAAATGAAATAGCAAGCGAGGTTAGAAGCGGTAAAATTGCGAGAGGCACGAGCATACCTTGATCAAACATATTTAAATAATAAGCAAAACAATTCTGATAACAGCAACTGATGCAAGCACACTAATAATTGTTGTGCCAAAAATTAATGACTTTTTCAGGAAGATATAATTGTCCAATTTTTGAGTTAACAACAGGTTGAGTATCAAAAAAACTGCGCTCATTAAAAGCGGCACGGCTAAAAAATATGGTTTTGCAAGTTGTGCTTCTCCCCAGGGTTTGCTGTAAAACAACGGAACTTGTGGGGGTAATTTGGGCCAAAAGAAACTTAAGATGGATCCGGCGGCGATCAAGCTGATACCATTAATTAAAAGATATTTTCCGTTTGACTGAACCTCTTCAGACTTTCCAAGCTTTGGAATTAAATTTAGAAATTTTTTAGTTTCCATATTTGATTATTAGCAATCTCATCAGTGCGATAATAGTTCCTTTCCAGCAGGCCCGTCAATCCTGGTAAATTCCTCTCCTCGCGGGTATCAAGAATTATATACTTTACCTTTTTGTCTTGCAGTGAATTCAAGGTTTCTTCCTCCCCTTTAAAGTCCGAAATATGAAAAGATGTGATGTAGCGGCTTGCTGGGACACGGTGAGACAGTGCATATACTTCGGGTTCAGTTCCCCAAATAAATATCCTATCGTCTTTACTGGTTCTTAATACTAAGTATTGGGCAAGATCGTATGTGGTTTGGACCTTTTGATCAAAATGTTTGTAGTAATCTTGTTTTGATTTTTGCCCAGTTATAAATGAAACAAAATTTTGGTAATAAGGAATTGTGGGATAGTAGTAGAATTTATAGAAAACCAAACTTGCCAAGAATAGACCGATAAAAGGAACTGGCAAAAAGCGAAACTTTTCTTTACCGAAAAAGAGTATTACGCCGGCCAGCGAAAGTGGTGGAATTGCCTGAATTATGTAATGAGGATACGGCCTGCCCGACAGGAGCATTGCAAAAATATCAAAGGTGAGCCAAAGGATTACAAACAACAAGTATTTGTCAAAAAACTTTTTAGTAAAAAGCACAACAAGAAGTAATACAATTAAAACTTCTGCTCTAAACCCGAGGCCACTTAATGCGTTTTGGCCGGTACTTAAAACTGTTTTTTGATTTGCCCACTGTCCAATGTAGGTAATATTTTGCGACAAGCCCGCAGTTATATATTGTTTTAGCGCACCTTGTGACCAAAAGTAGAATACGGAAATAAATATTGGCAGAGAAAGCCCCAGGGTTAATACGATTGATTTTTTTAGAGCTGCAATAATATCTTTTGGTTTCCACAAACTTGAAATACCCCAGAAGGCAACAAGTGCAAAAACATCAAAAATAGCTGGAACTTTGAATAATAAGGCAAAAGAAAATAGCACTCCCCCAATAAAAATTCTTAGCAGTTTGTTTTTAACAAAGTTTGGCCACTCGGAGAGTGTAAAAAGTAATCCTAAAAAAATTGGTCCAATCAAGAAAAGTTCAGCATTTGCAATATTTCCTTCAAGCATGGGTAAAGTGGTCGAAATGGTAAATATGGTTGAGGCAACCACAACTGAAATGTCATGATTTTTCTCAAGAATAGTAGAGTTTTTAACAGTTTCTCTGGCAAGTTTCCAAAATAGGGCAATTGTTCCAATGCTCCAAACAAGTAAAATTAATTTAAACCAGTACAAAGAGCCAGCCGCTGCTGCGATCAAATAAATAAGTGGTGGTTTATGGTCAAAAATATCGCGGTAAAGGACTAGGTTGTGTCTTATCCCCTCTCCAAGGGTTAGGTAAATTGCTTCATCTCCATACCAATAAGGTTCAAAAAGTGACGGGATGCGCAAGATTATTGCAAACAATATTAATATCCAAAGTGGAGTGATAGTTATCGTTTCGCCTAAGATGTGAATCTTTTTATTAAACATTTGAAAGACGTGGGATTAGTCTAAGTATAGCTTTTGCCGGGTGCTGTGGCAACAGACTACTTCTTTTCAGTTACGCGGTATTCCAGATATTTTCCAAGCATTAGCCGTGTGTGTGCATCAAGCCCTGGGAGTGCGCCAAAGAACAAACCTGCAATCGGTAAAAGCAAGAATTCAAGTGGAAG
>Ga0209541_10001079_pt1 | contig 54366 bp, 50 predicted proteins | sample RifCSPlowO2_01_FD_184027 | JGI IMG/M metagenome (GOLD analysis project Ga0209541, IMG submission 184027) | Groundwater microbial communities from Rifle, Colorado - Rifle CSP2_plank lowO2_0.1 (SPAdes) (version 2) | ecosystem: Environmental > Aquatic > Deep subsurface > Groundwater | place... | reverse complement strand
GGGGATAGGTTTATTTTTTAGTTGCAGTGCGACCATGTAGGTTCTGTCTTTTTAAGTAATCCTCCGCGAGCAAAAGATCCTTTTCCTCATCGATATCGATAAACTGGTCGTTTCCGACAATGAAAGGCAAGATTCTGTCGCCGAAAAAGTTTCCCCTCTTCATTATCGTGTCGTATCTGAGAATAAAGATGGCGCCGTTCTGCCAATAGACTTTTCTCGTTTTTTGTCGTGGTCCCGTATGAAACACCTTTCCTCTTTCTGTAATTAACGGTTTTAAATACTTTCCCTGAAGTGTCCATGATTTAAACGGGTTTTGGAAAGGTTCGCACACAGACCGCAGTGAATCAGCTTTTTTGTCCGCAAGAAATATCTGTATCGCCTCATCAACTTGCGCGGGGGTTCTGAAAGGGCACGGCGGTTCAAGCCAAACGATAATGTCGGGTCTGTAGTTTTCTTTTTCTCTGAGAAATTCAAGCGCATGCTTCAAAACGGGGACTGGCGGCGTATCGTCCAGCGCAAGTTCGGCTGGTCTTACAAAAGGGACTTCGGCTCCGTATTTTTTCGCGATTGCCGCAATTTCTTTGTCGTCCGTAGTAACAATGACCCTGTCGACATGCTTACTTTTTTGGGCAACTTCAATCGCATGAGAGATGAGGGGTTTCCCTCCAAGAATTCTTAGGTTCTTGCGCGGAAGTCCCTTGCTCCCGCCTCGTGCCGGAATAATTGCTATGATTTTTATCGATTGCCGCATGGATTATATTTTTAGAAAACTTTTCACTTCCTGCTTACAAATTCGATAAATCCTAAACGGGCGAGATATCGGTGACCCAGCAATCTGCCTTGTAGACCTTACATCATTTTTTGAACATGGTCCGATAAAACCGAGATCTCTTACAAAATCATAGCGAAATTTTTGAGGACCAAATATTTCCTGCATTGCGTAACAGGTACTGTGCCTCATATCAATAATCCCACAAATCTGCTCATTATTTTTTGAGTTCTTCACGACATGAACGAAATCAAAATCAAATAACTCTCGTGGATAGGGTCCGTCAACAAATACGAATGTATAAGGTCTGTCTGGGATGTCTTTGTATCTCATGCCACGAAATATAGAATGACTATCTTCTACCGTGGAACTAAAAACAATATCAACATACTTTTTAAGAGAGGTCTGCGACAATGCGCCACATGCCACATCATAGAAGTCCTTATTTTCCTCCATGGATGTAATACGACCTCCGCCATTTTCCATCATTGCATACGCCATTACTACCGTAGAAACACCCGTACCACACTCAAGGACTTCTTTTGGCCGTACTCTACGAATGTAATTGTAAAGCGTTACATAATCAAAGTACCAACAACCAGTAGAGGTGGAATGTTCCCTGTAGGAAACCAACTCTTTCCATAAACCATCATTTTTTTGCAATATCTTTTCCGCTTCTCTATCAAGAAGATTCCTGCGTTTTTCCAAAAATTGATTTTTTAAATCAGATATAATTTTAAAAATTCCCATACTTTTTAAACTTATTTTCGCAGTAAGTACATTACATCAACATTTTTATCTTTCAAGTACGGTAACCGTTTTTCTTTTACTATAGTTAGATCCGGATATTCTTCAAGAAATAATTTTGGAAAGTTGTTTCTCCACATCTTATTTTTATGTCCCCTATAGTTAAGTTTCTCGCATTTTGAAGAAAAAAATTCAGCTCCCCAAAGATACCTGTTGCTTACTCGGTACATCTCTCGTATCGCCTGCGTTAAATTCTTGGGATGGATGTGTATTAAAACATATGAGGTAAAAACAATGTCAAAAAAACCATCTTTAAAAGGAATATCTAATGCTGACCCACGCACAACATGAAATTCTTTGTTGCTTTTTGCGATACAGAGCGCCTTATCGTTTATGTCAATCCCCCAAAGGTTCGTAAACCCACTGTTTTTTAACAACTCAAGCTGTCTGCCGAAATTACACCCAACTTCTAAAATCCTAGCGTTTTTACTGATTTTTGATAAAAATTTATTATTTAATGAAGTTCGGGTGATGCCATATTCTTTTTTTGAATATTCGTCAAAATTTCCTGAAATTCGGTCAATAAACGCATCGCCGAATCTTCCTTGCCAAAATTTCATCTGCTCTGTTGCGTGTACAATACCATTGGGGTCGCTAAGCGTCTTTTTTATTTTTTTCATAGTATCGCAGGATAATAAATCTATTTTTCTAATAGGGCTTTCCACACAAAGTGCTCTTTCTGGCAAATAACGCTGTGACGATTTTTAATTGTCGCAATCTTTATACCATCTTCTCCCTCTTATTAATAAATCCGGCTTCCCCAGTACCAATGGTTTGCAAGCCGTAAAACTTCGCTGGAACACGGTTTGCAGTCAATGCGGAGGGATCCGCGTTTACCGCCACTTGGGTCTTTATATTTCGTCGGTTTATATAAATAGCGCGAACGAATCGCCTCTACCGCCCAATATCTTTGACTTTTGCGCTGCCCCTCAACAATAATCGTCTTTAGAGAAGTAAGCGAGGACAAATACGCGGCGATAGCCAGAGAAAAACCGCCATCATGCTCATTTTTCCCCTTTCCCCCATCCACAATAACTAAATCGTATTCTCTCCTTGGCGGAAGTGTCAGATAATTAGGGATGATTGTAAATCGCCCCTTGTAATCTTTCAAGTTCTCGTTGAGCGCGCCGACGCAGAAATCATTATGCTCATAGATATCAAGGGTCGCATTGCTGTTTTTGAGCACCGAATAAGAAAGCGTCCCGATGCCGCCGCCAAGTTCTAGAACGGTGCGCGGATTATTTTTTCTGCAATATGCGATGACCGCACCGATTGTCGCGAGGTCAGCAAGGTTTGTCGCGCCTTTTTTACTTTGAAATAACGCGTAGATTTCTTGAGGGGTCATACTTTTTTGTGATTAATCAATAAATGGTTAGCACGCGCGCACTCATGCCACCATCTCTTTTATAACATCCGCGGTTCGTTCGGACGATCGCCCGTCAACTCGAAAACAGAGCTCGTCGACCAGCTTCTTTCTTTCGTCGCTTTTTCTCGCAGGATTTTTAAGATATTCGTTAATATAACTCAAAAGTTCTTCTTCGGAGCGAGCGATATCTATTCCCCCCGTCTTAAGGACCCATTGATAGTGGTCCGTTTCGTAGAGTAAATGGGAAAGGTCTTTTCGGGAACGCGGATGATGTATAACAGAAAAACCGACATTGATTACTGGTTTATCAAAACATACAGCATCTAGGGTAATCGTAGAAGCAACGGTTATCACCACATCGCTGTGGTACAGGAGATTGGTTAGTTTTTTGATATCAGAGAGCTGCGGGTCCCAGTTCGTCATGAAAAAATCCGAAAGCGTGAAGTCGTCATCAACCGCCACATCGTTTAGTTGTTTGTATTGGTCAAATCTGCCCTTTTTTACATCGCTGAAATGTGGGCGTATCACCAGGTTCGCCTCGTGCGCAAGACATGAGGGATTGCGCACCCACTGCGCCAACAAAGAAACAACATGTTCGTCATCGGGAGCCCATATCCCCTCCGACCCGAAAAAAATTATTTTCTTCGCGGGGTCTATCCCCATTGATTCGCAGTATTTCTCCCGTGTCTCCAAAATTTCAGGTCTTTTGTACCAGTCAAACTGCGGAAACCCGCACACCGTTATCTTCTCTCCGCCAATACCCTGTTTTTTTACCATCGATTGCTTCATGGGAACATTCTGTACAATAATCCTGTCGGGGATATAAAGATAGAATTGTTTGGTGATGTTGTCCCACCCCTTTGGCATACTTACCGTCTTCACCCCCCTCTTGTGTGCTTCTTTCATCATGAACTGGTCAAACTTTGAAATAATAGAGGTGGAAAACACTAAGACGGGATTGTAGCGCTCAAAATAATGGGCGTATGCATTGCTGGTGAAAAATCTTCTGTCTATAACACGCGCGAGACGCTTGAGAAAAAAGAACCTGCTTAATGTTATCGCTGCCATCAAGTTCAGATATTTCCAAAAAAAACTTCTCTGCAAATCTCTTTTTTGGTTATAAACCCAGCCGGATTTACTCAAGATTAAAAATCGCGAAAGGCGCGAAAGAAGATACCTCCCGCGCGCATTCGTATCCGGAAGCCCTTCTATTATTACCGAATCCCTTTCAAACTCATCCCGTAAGTATTGAGGGACTTCTGTCCGCGCTTGCGGAAAAAAAACAATGATACGAAAATTGGCTTCCTTCAGTAAGCTGAGGACGCCGCTCCGTAGAATATTTCGGGTGATAAGCCCATTACCGATTACAAGAAAAATTGTCTTCATCTTTATCCTTCAATGTCTTCCAAAAAAATCTGCTCGTCTTCAGGAATATTTCTTTTTATGCTTTTCCCGATAATGCCAAGAACGGCCGCCGGCGGAATGCCGCCACGCGCAGGACGCTTAAAACGAACCGACTCAATCAATAATTTTTCCCCTGCCGACAAATCCCGCGCGGCAACAATACTTTGCCCGGCCCAGTCCCGCGCCTGTTCAAGCGCGCGGAGACGGTCGTCCTCGGGGTGCTGCCGAAGCGCCTTCTCTATATCGCGGATATGCGCGACCATGGCGCGAAACTCTTCCGGCAAGAGCGCCCCCGCGTTATCGGACGACCGCGGGTCGTTTTTCCCAAAGGTAAGATGCTTCTCCACCACGCATGCGCCAAGGGCAACCCCCGCGACGAGTGCATGCCATCCTCTGCTGTGGTCGGAAATACCTACCGGCACATCCAAAAGATTGCGCAGATGTTCTATCCGCGACAAATTCACGCGCTCGTGCGGCGTCGGATAGAGAGACACGCAATGAAGCGCGACGACGCCCGGGGTCCCCGCATCCTGAAGCGTCGCAACCGCGCGCTGTATCTCGTAATCATTCTGGAATCCGAAAGAAATGATGACCGGTTTCCCGCGCTTTCCAATATTCTTCAAAAACTCATAATTGCTCGCCTCGCCAGTTCCGACCTTAAAGAACGGCTGATTCATTTCTTTGTCCAAGAAATTCAAACCCTCTTCCTCATGCGCCGTCGCGAAAAAGGGAGTTCCGCCGGTCGCCACATACCGCGCGATTTCGCGCGCTTTTTCCAAGGAAAGTTCCTTGTACTTCATCCTGCCAAACCAGTCATAACCGAGCTCTCTCTTGAGGCGCTCTGCCACTTTTTTGCTCACAAGCGCTTCGGTCTGCGGAACAACTTGAAATTTGATGAAGTCGGCGCCCGATTCATAAAAGGCGTCCACCTGACGCTTTGCCAATTCCAACTCCCCGTAATTGGTAACTCCCGCCTCGCAGATGATGATGACAGGCTTCCCGGGACCGACTTCGCGGTTATAGATCGTGACTGATTTCATTGGCGTGTTTTTGGTTCCACTTCACATCTGGGAGAATGGCGTTCTTGTCAACGGAATCTTTGTGTCGCGAGATGACGCTTAACATGCTGTTGATGAGCACATCGGAAAGTTTGTGCGGCTCTAACCCGAGACCAAGAAGCTTCGTGAAGATGGGGTTATAATAGTGCTCCTCCGCCTCGGCGCGAGGATTTTCTATGTGCTGTATCGTCGCGAGTAAGCCGAACCGCGCCGCGGACCCCTTTACCAACTCCGCAAGCTCCTTCACGGAAAAGACCTCAGTGAACTGATTGAATACCCGGAACTCTCCCTTTCCGGCGGGGTACATGATGGCAAGCTCCACACACTGGAGCGTGTCCTTGATGTTCAGGAATCCGCGCTTCTGGCCTCCCTTGCCATAAGGAGTAATTGGGGCGCCAACAATTGCCTGCACGCAAAATCTGTTGAGCGCTGTCCCGAAGACCCCATCATAGTGGAAACTCGTATTCAGCGCCGGGTTCAGGACGGTCTCGTCGGTTTCAACGCCGTATACAACCCCCTGATTTAGGTCCGTTGCGCGCACCCCCCAGACGCGGCAGGCAAACTCTATGTTGTGGCTGTCGTGCACCTTGCTCAAGTGGTAGAAAGAGCCGGGTCTTTTCGGGAAAAGAACTCTGTCTTTTCTTCCTTTGTGCTCAACCTCGAGCCACCCTTCTTCAATGTCAATGTTCGGCGTACCATATTCGCCCATGGTGCCCAGTTTTACCAAATGCGCGTTCGGACAACTCCGCTTCATCGCAAACAAGACATTCAATGTGCCTGCCACATTATTAATCTGCGTCTCCACCGCTTTCCGCGCGCCAATCATGGAATATGGCGCAGAGGGTTGTTCTCCATAATGCACGACAGCGTCCGGCAAAAAATCCTCAAAAGTTTTTGAGACAAACCGCGCATCGCACAAATCTCCCACGAAGAGCCGCATCTCCTTACCAGAGACCTCCTTCCATATTTTTACGCGTTCGTGAAGCGTCGCGACAGGAACCAAGGGCTTCACCCCTATTTCCATCTCCCACTTTCTCTTGTTGAAGTTGTCCAAAACAGCCACCGCGTGGCCTTTGCGCGACAGATACATCGCCGTCGGCCACCCCAGGTAGCCATCGCCTCCTAAAATTAATATTTTCATAGGAACAATACCAGTATACTAATGATACGAATATCGCTAATCCCGATTTGAGTTTTTTCTTTCTGGTTCGTATTCGTATCCATTAGTATCATTCGTAAAATTCGTATGTTGGTATCTTATATTTTTGTGTGAAGACCACACTCTTTGCCTCTGTTTGCGGTACCCGCAAAACGACCAGCGCGCTCAAATTGTCCCTGTCTCCCGCCCCCTGACTGTGTTTTCCCTTCTGTCGTGCACGGTTTGCACCCAAGCGACTTGTATCCTTTGTCGTAGAGCGGATGATATCTTAATTTTTTCGTCTTTATGTATTCCCACACATCGTCTTTCGTCCAAAAAGCGATGGGGTTTATTTTTGCAATTTTCCCGTTTTCTATAAGCGGAGTGTTCTTGCGGAATTCGGTTTCATCGCGACGCAATCCGGTAATCCACGCGTCATATTTGCCGAGGACGCCCTCTATCGCCGGTATCTTCATTTCGCAACATTTATATTGATTGTTTCTGATGAAAGAACTTCCGTATGCGAGATCAATGCGTTTTTTGTCTTTCTGCGCCGGATGAAGCCACTTAAATTTCATTCCCGTCTCCTTGACCAACTTCTCCGCGAACGAAAGCGTCTCGGGGAATTCGTATCCCGTATCAATGCCGAAAAACTGAATGCCCGGTTTCACTTGACGCGCAAGGTCCACGATGACCCGCGAATCCTTCCCGAAAGAACACGCGACAAAGAGACGGCGATATTTTTCCGTAGCGTGCTGAATGATGAGTTTGGAAAGCTCTGCTTTCTCCTGGATATTCATGGCGTGGCAAAATGATTATGCTACTAATGTAAACCGCTTAATTTCTTTAACTACAAGAGCGCTGATATAGTTTTGTGTCTTCTCGGTCGCCTCTTTCGTCGCGCCACCGAGATGCGGCACGATAATCAGATTTTCGTTCGTGCGGGCATACGCGACGAGTGGATTTCCCGCAAGGTGGCTCCCGTCGGGCTTCTCCCCTGCAAGAGTATCCACCGCGGCGCCGCGAATCCTCCCATCCCGAAGCGCGAGGAGGAGCGCTTCTTCATCCGTTATTTCTCCTCGCGCAGTATTGATGAAGAGCGCATGCGGCTGCATCATGCGGAAATGCTTTCGCGAAAGCAGACCGAGCGTAGAGTCATTATAGGTCGCGTGGACGGAAACAATATCGGAACTTTTTAGTATTACATGAAGTGCCGCGCTCCGCACGCCAAGTCGGCGCATCACTCCCGCAGAAACGAATGGGTCGTACGCAGAAACGCGCATCCCGAATGCCTTCGCGTAGCCAGCGACAAGTTTTCCGAGTCGCCCAAAGCCGATGAGGCCGAGCGATTTGCCTTTCATCTCGGTTCCTCCGTATTTTCGCCGTTCCCATTTCCCTCGCTTGAGGGCGTCAAACGCCCACGGGATATTGCGTGAGAGGGCAAGAATGAGCGCAAATGTTTCTTCCGCGGTTGACGGCGTATTTTTCAGGACGGGAGATTCCGCTTTGATATTCACCACCTTGATGTTCCTCAGGCGACATTCATCAATATCAATATACCGGAGTTGCGTAGTCCGGCTTCCAATAAGACGAAGGTGTGGCGCGCGGCGGAGGATCGGCGCCAGAAGCTTCTCTTCAAGCCCGGTAATGACGACATCCGCATGAGGAAGATTTTTCACGAATAACCGATGCGAGCCGTACTGAACGACCCTCCCATAGCCCTCAAGCATCTCGTGCGCCGTTTTACCGAATTCTTTTTCCGCCAATAAAATAGTAACCATATGAATTGGAGTTTGGGATACTGAATCTGGAATTAAACAATTTTTTTGTCAATCAGGAAACGGGCAATTTCGAGGTCAAGCGGCATGTTGATGTCATGGGCATAGAGGGGGTCAATTTCAAGCCCGACCCTTTTCCCGACTTCTATTTTTAGTTCTTTCAAAAAAAGGTCTCTCCGAAAACAATAGACATTGCCGAATGCATACCTTTTCGGGTCCATCTGTCGTTGCGGATGCGCGTAGTGGAGCGCCGGATTATCAAACTCCAACAATCCTTTTTCGGAGACCGCCCGCACATGGTAGGGGTGGTGGGTACGCCCGACCGCAACCATGGTGATGCCGGAGTCCGCATGTTTTTTTCTCATCAGCGCGTACAGAGAGTCCACCTGCGCGGGCTGAAGGAATGGTTCCGTCGGCTGTGACAAAATTACATATTCCGGCTTATAGTTCTCTTTTTTTTCAAGCCAGAGAAGCGCGTGCCGTATGACGGGAATGGTCGGCGTCGTGTCTTCGGCAAGACGCTTCGGCCGCAAAAAAGGCGCCTCGGCCCCGTAGCGAAGAGCAACCGCTCTGATTTTTTTATCGTCCGTGGAAACAATAACTCTCTGCACCACCCTGCTTTTTTTCAGAGCTTCAATGCTGTACGCAATCAGGGGTTTTCCCCCTACATCAACAATATTTTTATGGGGGATGCTTTTTGAGCCGCCACGCGCGGGAATTATTGCCACTATCTTGTGTTTTAGAGACATCTTAGTATGTTATCCGTTTTTCCAAAAGTTTGCGATGTATCGGGAGACCCTTGAGTATCGCGACTATTTTCTTCCCCGCGTCTCCTTTTCCAAGATGGTAGCCGCACCGAAGAAGCCCCTGCCGGAAACGCGCATCGGTAAGCGCAAATCGCATTTTCTTTTTTATATCGGTAAGGGTCGGCTTCGCATCAATAACATTCTCTTCCCGCGCGCGGCCACTCTGGCGTTTCCCGATATTTATCGCCGGTGTCTTCAAATACGGGGCCTCCACAAGCGCGCACGACGAATTTCCTATCAAAAGACACGCCCCTTTTAGTAAGCCGAGGAAATCAAAATTGGGGATGTTCTTGTATACGGAAAACAGCGGATTCTTCTTTGCTTCCATAATGGCTTTGATGACACCGCCATATCCGGGGTCCGAACAAGGGTATACGAGAATGGCGCGCATCCCCAAGGAGGAGACGGCGCGCAAAACATTTTTCATAACACGATAATTCTCCGCGCTCCCTTCGTAGGTGTCCGGATGAAGGAGGACTATGCAATACTCCTTCTCCAATCCGTACCGCGCGCGTATATCCTGTTCCTTGGGATACATCCCCCCCATGATGCGGTCTATGTAAACGGAACCAACCGTGTGTATCCGCCATTCCTCTTCGCCCATTTTTTTTATCCGTTCCGCCGCCTCCCGCGTTTCCGGAAAATGAATGTGCGCAAGCTTCGTTGTCGCGTGACGCTGTATGTCGTCCACATTGCCGGACACATCTCCCCCCTGCGTATGGGCAACGGGGATACCAAGATTCAGTGCCGCATACGCGACCATAAGGTGCTCCCCACGGTCGGCATGGACCAAGACGATATCGGGGGCGAGTTTTTTTAGGGCCGCAACGGATTTCCTCAGACATTCACTAAGATTTTCCACGCGGATAACCGGCGTGTCGCCCCTGCCGGTACCCATGGCAATAAGCGAGTGGTGCGCCTTGGGGAATAACTGCTTCGCTTCCCTCGCGGTATTTCCGAATTCTCGTGAAGCATGCATGTCGCTCAAAAGAATCTGAAGCGCAAGGTCCGTGTCCTCTTCTATGAGGCGCATAAGCGGAACAAAAGCGCCGAAGCCGCCTCTCTTTCCCGAGAACACGCATATTTTTCTTCTCGCATGTTTTATTCGCATGAGCGACATTCGTAGCATCGCATTCCGATTTTCGGGTTCGATGCCCGAAAATCGGAAGACACATCAGATAATCGTGAGCCCACCGTCAACAACAATATTTTGTCCGGTCATAAAATGTGAAGCATCGGAAGCAAGAAACACGAGCGCCCCAAGAAGGTCGGTTGGATGCCCAACTCTGTGCAATGGAGTTTTTTTTGCGAGCCGATCAAGCACTGGGTTTCCCTTGTCAATCGCATTTGCGGTTATCGTTTCCGTATTCGGAATTGCGCCCGGAGAAAGCGCGTTGACGCGCACTTCGGGAGCAAGAAAAGAAGCACAGTATTTTGTGAATTGCAAAAGCCCGGCCTTTGCCATGCTGTAACCGGGTGGGTTGAAAACCGTGGTGCCTTCATACAAATCCTGCGCCGGTGCCACAACCGCATACATGGTAGAAATGTTCACGATAGAACCCGCGCCGCGCTTTTTCATCGCAAAACCGAATACTTGAGTCGGCTGTACCGCCCAATACACTCCCGACTCAAATGAGGCGAGAAATTGATCATGGGTTGCGTGAACAAGATGACCATTTTCATCGTTGAACCCTGTTTTCTTACTGAAATCAAACGCATTGTTGACTAGAATATCAATCTTTTTTTCTCTGCGAAGAATTTGTTCCATTACAATTCGAGTCGCCTGATTATCGTACAAATCAATGCACGCCGCCGTGACTCGGTGGTCGCCATAACGCTTAGAGAGTTTTCCCGCGAGAGATTTTAATTTTCTTTCATTTTTTCCGACCAAAACGACGCGGGCACCTGAATCAAGCAGGGCATGCGCGAAATAGGCGCCGATATAGCCCGTTGCGCCGGTAAGCACCGCTGTTTTCCCCGACAGGGAGAAGAGTTTCTTTGTGGAGTTTTTTCCTACCATGCTGATTTTCCTCCATCAGCAACTAAGTTATGGCCCGTCATAAAAGATGACGCGTCGGAGCACAAGAAAATAACAACCCCGTTGTATTCGCCGACTTGTGCCATGCGACCTAGCATGTTATGGCGCGCATATGCGTCCACGAACTCTTTCGGATGTTTTTCGGTTTGCATCCCGCCAGGGGAAAACGCGTTTACCCGTACATCGTAATGGCCAAGATATTCCGCCCAAGCGCGGGTAAGACCAAGAATCCCCGCTTTCGTCGTAATATAGGCGGGCGATTTGTGTTTGCCACTTTCTTCGCCGTAAATCCGGTGGTCATATGCAATAAGGGAAAGTTCGGATGCGATATTCACAACCGAGCCGCTTCGTTGTCGCATCATGACAGGAGCAACTGCCTGCGTAACGATCTGCGTGCCAGTCAGGTTTATTTCAACCTCTTTCCGCCATAGCCCAATATCATAGGCATCGTACGGGTTAAACTGCGCGACCGATTCGGGGCTTCCAACCGCAGGATTCATTGCCGCATTATTGATGAGACAATCAATTCTCCCGTACCGGCTTATGACCTTATCAACCGCCACGCGCACCGCTCTCTCGTCAGTGATATCAACAGAAAACCCGGAGTGTAACACCCCTTCTCCGCAAAGAAACCTCTTCGTTGTTTTTTGAAGTGTTTCCTCGTTCTGTTTGTCAAAAATAACCACCGAAGCACCAGCTTCGGCAAGCGCTTCTCCATATTGCACGCCGAGGAATCCTGCCCCGCCAGTAAGAAGCACAATTTTCCCTTTCACCGAAAACTTTCCCGGGCATACTATGGCGTTTTCGCGGAGAGACGATTCATGCGCGTTCTGTAAAATCTGTTTGACATACTGCGCCTGGACGCGCGCATCTTCTAAATAATTTTCTCCTTTCCATGCTTGAAGTACCAACGGCCCTTTATACCCTATCGCCGCAAGTGCGGAAAAACATCTCTCCAAATCTGCAGCTCCCGTTCCAAGAAGAAGCGACCGTGTCTCGCCGACCCTGCGGTCCTTAATGTGCACATCAAAAAGATACTCTTTCAGAACCTCAATATCGCGCGGACAGTCAAATCCGTACGAAGTGCAGTTGCCAATGTCGTAGCAGACACCAACGCGGGGATTCCCGAAACGATTGACGAAGTCAAAGAGTTCTTGCGCGGGAAGTTCCGTTTCAAACGCGAGCAAGACATTGAGGTGCGCCGTTTCCTTAAGCACATAGGTGAGATGATGAATGATTTCACTCTTCTGACTTTCCGTGACAATCGCGTACTTCTCAAGGAACGGCACGACAATGACTTCACACCCTATAGTTGCCGCTCTCTCAATGATGCTGACAAGCATCGCGCGTGACGCGTCTCCCTCATCGCCATAGAACCCGTGAATCATGAAGTAGTCCGCGCACAAAGACCGTACTCTCACGCCTGTTTTTTTTATCGTAAGCCGTATTTCTTCAAGGTCATTTCCCGAAATCAATGGGTTTTGTTCTTTATCAAACCAATCAGCAAGCCACTCAATGTGGTCAAAGCCCATTCCACGGGCGCGGACAAACTCTTCCCGCCACTCCAATGGAAAAAACTGAAAACGCCCGTGCTCGGCAACGGATAATCGTCCCTGCATGATTCCGATTTCATTTTTCATCATACTATATAACCATAAAAATCTTTGAAGGATTATTGACAACCATGAAAGAAAATCTTATCCTGTCTACCAAAGGAACGGACGGTAGCAACAATCAGTGCACCTGCGTCCATGTGGTTTATCTTTGAATATGTCTGTGTCTTCAATAAAAAGAAAGCTGCCGCTATCGCGGCTCTTGCACATACGGCTTCTTGCGCTTGACTTTGACGGCACGCTAACAGACGGCACCGTTTATGTGTCGGAAGACGGCACAGAGATGGTGCGGTGTAGCCGGAGAGATTCTCTTGGAATTGAAATGCTAAAGAACGCCGGGGTTATTGTGTTCGTAATTTCAAAAGAAAAAAACAAGGTCGTCTCAGCTCGATGCAAAAAAATGAAAATTGCTTGTTTCCAGGCGGTTAAGACAGGCGAAGATAAGTGTAAAATCCTTGAGATGGTTGCGAAAAAACACGGTTTTCCCCGAAAACAAATCGGGTACATGGGCGATGATGTGAACGATGTGCCGGCGCTTCGGTGCGCAGGCATGGGCGTCACCGTTGCCGACGGGCACAAAAAGGCAAAAGAAGCTGCTCATTACATAACCAATGCGCGCGGCGGAGAACACGCGGTGCGAGAAATATGCGACCTGATTCTCGCGGCAAAAGAGATGCAGCCAAGATTCTAGGGTGACGGTGGCACTCGCCGTCCTCTCTTAGTTCTCTTCCAAATTTTGTTTGCGTATCCTTTTCAGCTTTTTCCTCTGTGCTTCTTCTATATCTAGAATGTCCTTCTGTTTATATGACAATGCGGTTGCGACATTCTTCACATCGCGGCATAGACGCCGAAGGCCGTCAGGCTCCAGACTCGCGGCATGGTCAGTTCCCTTCCATGTTCTATCAAGGGTAAAGTGCCGTTCTATGTGAGTCACACCAAGCGCGAACGCGGCGATATCAACTGATATACCTAAATGATGGCCCGAGAATCCTATAGATTTTACTCTCCTGCCGAATACATCCTGTAACCGTCTTATCTCAAATAAGCAGACATCCTTAAAGGGGACCGGGTATCCGGAGGTGCAGTTATATAGCACGAGGTCTTTATTCCTTTTTTTTCCTTCAAAAAAAACCACGATTTCCTCTTCTTCTTCCCGACTAGTCATTCCAAGCGAAAGATGAATCTCTCCCGGAAAATAATCACAGAGATATTCAAGTATTGGAAAGTTAAGGTTGCATGCGGAAGGAATTTTTATCTGCGCGGGGTTTAGGTTTGTGATTTCGCGCGCAGAGGAAATGTCCCATACAGAGGTTGAATATACGATGCCTATTTCATCGCAATAGTTCTTTAATTCGCGATGTTGATTTACATTAAATTCAAGGTGTTCTCTGTGCTCTCCGTATGTTCTTCCATAAGAGTTTCCTGCGACCGGATGCGGCAAATTAAATTCATCCTCGGTGAGCAACTCTCGGTTATTTCTCTTCTGAAACTTGACGATGTCCGCTCCGCACACATTCTTAGCGACATGAACCATTGTTTTGGCGATACCAAAATCTCCTTTGTGATTGCATCCTATCTCCGCAATAATGATGGGTCTATTCATAATAATCGCGTAAGTCTTTTATTTTGGCGGGCGATGGGCAAAACAAGAGTGTGTCGTAATCTTTTCACTTTCTTCGACCGAAGTCAAACGCGAAGTCAAACGACGGGTCTGTTGCCTCCCCGGCCGCGGCCGGGCAAAAGAGCGGGCGTAGAGAGTTCTGCCGCTTCCCCTGCGCTCTTGGCGTGGAGGACCTAATATTTATCTTGGCACACGCGCTTATTTTTTGCTGGTAGATGTTATCTGTTTTCCATCGCTTTTGTTGCCCGCATCTTCATAATCTTTTCTGCAAGGAAAAACTCTAAAAGAGAATCTATCTGTAAAGAGTCCCTCTCGCTCATTTTGACAACACTTACTATGGCATTGTTCCCGCCGATACGATTGTGGTTTTTTTTGAAAAGTTCAGTTGTAGTGATATAAAATGCGCCATTTTCAATATACGAGATTGTCGCCTTTTGACGCGGAGGACGTTCATTTAAATTGTATCTCGGCACGGCTCTCCCGCCACCTAATATATCCCACTTAAAATTATGTCCGTGACTCAATGGACCAACTGTTAAACAGGAGTTAAATTTTTTTTTGCGTGTATTGAGTACAGCTTGTCTCACAATGCGTGAAGTTAAAAAAGGAGAAGTGCATTGTGCCAATGCAATAAAATCAGGGGCGTATCCATCTTTTTCAAGTAATCCTAATGCATGTAACATTCCTGGTTCCACTAGAGACGCATCGCGAGATAGATGATTAGGTCTTTTTATCACTTCAGCGCCAAATTTTTGCGCAACTTTTCCGATTTTTACATCATCGGTTGAAACAACCAACCTGTCTATCACGCCAGAACCGCGCACTGCTTCTATCGTGTATGCGATAAGTGGTTTTCCGTTTAACGGCTTTATATTTTTCCCAATAACACCCTTGCTTCCTCCGCGTGCCATTATAAGACAGAGAACAGTATTTTTTTTCTTACTCGGTCGCATATTTTCTATAAAACATAATTTGACAAACCCATATCAAAATTAATGGTAACGCCGTTCAGTGCTGAAATCTTATTCTTGACGACAAATTGGATGAATTTCCCGATATCATCCGGCGAAGCTACTTTTTTTGTTGGAAGACTCCGCGCGAATGCTTCCATTGTTTTTCCCGATAGCCGCACCAAGCCAGCAAGCCTGTCCGTATGCGTTGGACCAGGAGCGATGTTAATGTAGCTTATTCCTTTGCCAAGATTTATCTTGCTTACTGTCTTAAAAACGCTCGCGAAGCCGAGCCGCAAACTGCTGGAAAGCACGAGCTTTTCTTCCGGCTCCTTAATGACATGAGAAGAAATTAAAAAAACGTATCCTCCTTTTTTTATTTTTATGTTCTGCAGAATCAAAACAAATGAAAGAAACAGCTGATTAAAATATTTAAGCCACATCTCTTCTGTCGTCTTTTCAAATGGTATTGGCTCCGGACCACCAGTGTTCAAGACCAGAACATCACAACGAGAATGCTTTTTTATGAATTCTCTTGTCGTGATCAGGTCGGAAGTATCAATCTCTTTCGTGCTTGTGTACACGACATCACTACATATATTTTCTAAATGTAAGCGGATTGCCTTGCCAATCCCCTTACTTCCTCCCAGAATAATAGCTTTCATAATCCTTTTGGGCCATTTTCTTCCCGTTACCTAATGCGCAGTGAAGCGCATTTAACTCGCTGATAAATACTTCGACTTCAGAGAGCGGTACCGCATGTTCGTCATCGGTACACCGCCCACCGGTGTCGTCTTTCACATAGAAAAAAATATCCGATGGCTCAAATGCAACCGCAGTAAAAAAGATATTCCGGTTGTGACAATGTGAACCAAAAGCGACCTTGCGTTTTGTTGCTTTTTTAATTTCTTTGATTGCCATTAGGTTCGCGCTCTCTGTTTCCGCGGCAAGGTGCGTATGAATAAACGCACTTCTCTGATTCATCTTGCTCGCTGCAATAATATCTCTCATACCAGACACACCTGTCGAAACAAATACTGGTTTCCCTGTTCGTTTCAATGACACTTGCAAGTCCTTATTCAAGATATCCCAACTCAATGTTTTCCAGAAATCCGCCCCCTCTTTATGCAGAAAATCTATATAGTTAATGTCGGCAATCGCGAAACCAATTTTCTTATTATTTTTTTTACATCGTTTGATTGCATCTCTGAAAAATTCTTTACTAAGCGGGTTCCTTTCCGGCATAGAGCCATCATAAAATGATGGCTCCCGTATCTGAAAAGTGAGCGCATTAATGCCTGTTGCAAATAACGCATCCAAAAGAATAGAAGCGGTACATTCTTTCCCTCTATGATTATTCCCAATTTCAGCGATGAACATATTTTAGGATATTCCTTTGCTTTATTTTACAGATAACTTCCTTGTGCTTTCTAAAGTGACACTAGACCCCACAACAGCGCTACGCTCGCTGTTTGTTTTGTTTTCTTCATAATTATATGACTTATTTATGGTTTGTACGCGCATTTTTTTGATTTTTAATCGCATCTTAAGAATTCTTTCTATAAGAAAAAACTCCTGCGAGGAATCTATTTGCATTGAATCTTCTTCATTCATTTTTATGGCGCCGATAACTGCTCTTTTCCCACCGACGCGATTTTGCGTTTTTTTAAAAAGATGTGTTCGCGTCATGTATAATGCGCCGTTTTCAATATATACCGGAGAGGAATCCTGCCTGCGCGGGCGGTGGTCAAGGTCGTAGGCAGGTACAAAAATTCCTTTCTTTTTGATAGATTCATCCCAGCGGAACTCATGTCCGTGTATTAGTGGCCCGACAGTAAGGCATGAGTCAAGTTTGTTTGTAAGCAGTAAGCGTATTGCTTTTCGTATCACCGTGGGAGTAATAAGTGGTGAGGTACATTGGATGAGCGCCACATAATCAGCACTGTATCCCATTCTCTCAAGCTCTTCCACCGCGTGCGTCATTGCAGGTTCGGTAAGCGACTTGTCTGTTGCGAGCCACGCGGGGCGCATAAAAGGGACCTCGGCGCCGTGTTTCCGCGCGACACGCGCAATTGCTTCGTCGTCGGTTGAAACGACGAGCCGATCAATAACCCCGGAGTCAAGCGCGGCATGTATCGCGTATGCGATAAGGGGTTTTCCGCAAAGCAATTTGATATTTTTTCGTGGTACCCCCTTGCTTCCCCCGCGCGCAGGGATTATCGCGAGAACTTTCTTTTTATCAGACACACGACTTCATTATTTTGATAATGTTTTTAGGAAACCATCGGCTATTATCTGCACATTAGATTCCTCGGGAATAAAAGAATTTTTATTAAAATTATGATTATCGTACCCGCGGACTGAAATTCTGTCCAACGCGCCAAGAAATTTTATCATTAAATCAGAATTTGGACTATATCCTTTCTCTATTTTCGCCAAAGCGTCAGAACAAGATGCTACATCGCGTACTTCAAATGCACCGTCGCAGTGTATATACCATGTATACCCGAAGACAAGCGCTGGTTTCCCACGCAGGAGCGCCTCCCACCCCGCAGTTCCCGTAACCGACGCGACGGCCACGCAATGCGCTATAAGCTCGTATGTTGAAGTGTCGGCGGGTATAAGACGAACATTTTTAATTTCTGCCATTTTCTCATAATACCCCCTGAATCTACCCACCTGCGTCCGAGGGAATGTCCATTGCCAAGAACTCTCTTTCACATAGAGAAACCAGTCCTTTGGCAATGCCGCCGCGAGTGTATGTACCAACAAAATCTGGTCGGAAAAAATACCGCCTTCCGCACTCGTTGACCGCTCCGGCTGACTATGAAGCGGCACATAAATGAATTTTTGCGAATAATCAACTTTCGTCTGGAGGCATTCATATTCTTTTTTGAAAATATTTTTAATTCTGTTCCATTTTCTATATCTAATTTTCTGAAATAAGACGCGGTGAAAATCGCCCTTTAGACTCAACGCGTTTTTTTTATTGAAGAGCATTTTCGTGTAATTAAACGCGGTTTTAAAAAAAGAGCGTTGCTCTATATTTCGTGAAATAACCCCGATGCCGGGGAATAATCTTAAATTTTGAGCAACGCGCGTGACGAATTGTTGTTTCTTGAATGCGGGGGTCGCATCAAAAACGGGATTGGTTTGATTCCGATAATACACCTGCAAATCTGGGCTGAGGTCTTTTAGCGTAAAATTTTGCCCGCAGATTTTTTCATACTCATTTTTTATTCTTTCATACCGCTCAAAATCTTCAAAAAACATGACGCGGTCAGGAAGCCGTTTTACCGTATCGCACATGACCGTCTGTATGCCCATCAATTTCGCAAGATGGTAGACGACAAAGTTATGCGCAAGGTGCGGAATATCATGGAACAAAACCGCGTCGGGTTTATGCATTTCCAGCGTGCCGTGCCAATATCTCAGGTACTCATAGTAAATATTCTTTCGTTCAATGACTGAAATTTCATTGTCCTGGTCAATACTATTCATCATTCCGAGAACTTGCGACTCACACGAAAGCATCTGCGAAATCAGCTCGGCGCTTACTGGCTTAAAATTTTCGTGTAGCATGTCTGGAGCTGGAATCGCGCGCGTTGCATCATATATATTGTGGAATACAGTACCGGGGAAATCCCCTCTCTCCTTCGCGACAGCATCAAAACAGCTTCTTCCGCCCGTCCAATAAACAATGCTGACGCCTTTTTCTTTCAGGCGATAAGCGACATCAATAAAGCGTTTTGAAGTGAAGCTCATCAAGAAAACTCGCGGCCCAGAAGGTATGCATTTGGCCAGCTCTTTAGAAAGTTTTTTTTCTAGAAGAAGCCCCATATAGAGATGTTTATTGACCTAAAAAACTTACAATCTTCTCAATCGACCTCATCTCTACGCTGCTGTTATCGTACTGTTTCTCAAGCGCGCCTTGTTTGAACCGGCGCACCATTTCTATAAATTCTTCTCTGTCGTTAACGGTGCGCAGAATATGATAATACGGCATACCGGTTTCAAGTTTCAGTGTTGAAAAATTGATGAATATTGCATGAACATTGCTTCCCAAGACCATGTAGTTCGCCGTGGTGAAAGGGTCTGTGATGCACAAATCCGTTATCGCCAATACCTCCTCCAAAAAAGCGTTCTTGAGGACATGTATCCCTTCCGCTCGCAAGGGGGCGTATATACGCTCTTGGTCAGATGGATGGATTTTTATAACCAAATTCAATTCTTCCTGCCGATAAACCGCTTTGATGTTCTTTACAATTCCAAGCCAATGGTCCGATTGTTCTTTCTCTCTCATTCCGCTGTTATACCAATGACTATGAAAACGGAATGGAATAACTAGAATTGTGGCTTTTCGCGGGTCGAGGGAATATTTGTGATAAAGATTTTTTTTAAAAAGAATGTCGCTCTCCGCATGATTTTTCAAATCATACGCAATCTGTATATCCGCACTTCCTACGATGGAAATGCTTTGGGGATTGTAGCTGTCAGCATACCGTTTCACATCCTGCAATTCATCAATAAGACCTATCTTCCGGGGGATAACCGCGGTCGTGTCATACTCAACATCTCCGCGGGCGGTATCTATGGCGACGGCGCACTTTTCAAGTGTGCGAGAATAAAGTTTTTGGAACAACCCCGCGGATGCGGACGGTTTGTTGTAAATGGATTTATCCATCACACCTCCGAACGACCACTGTAAAATAATAGTCTCAACGCCTAACCGTTCGGCTTCCCTTAAAAAAGTATGGTGGGGATTACGCGCTTTTGAGGTGATTACTTTAACGGGGCGGTGGCTATTTAAAAATTTTCTGCACGCATTCCTGTGTTCGTATCTCTTTTTTATCGGGGTAAAAAATGGTATGCGTATAGGTGTCTTTCGCATGCCCTCATTCAGTATGAAATAAGAATATCCTTTCTCTTCACAATAGCGCGCCATTTCCTGTTCTTTTTTCACGGGGCCGTCACCATCCTCACGTGTAAGCAACACAAAGGAAACTGCGTATTTTTTCTCAAAATACGGAAGCAACCGCTCAAAATATTTAAGAACGCCTATGTAAAGCGGCAGTATGTGTATAGTCGGGCGCATTATACGGGTTGCTTGAGGTTAGATATCTTAGAGAAATATGAGTTCTTGTCATCGAGAAGCGCCTTGGGCGTTCCTCGTTCAAGAATAGAGCCGTTTTCCATAACTATTATCTTGTCGCAATTGATTATCGTGGACAATCGATGCGCGATTATTATCATGGCAATTTTACCTCTTAGCGCTCCGATGGCCTGCTGGATTCCATTTTCAGATTCTTTGTCAAGAGCGCTCGTCGCCTCGTCAAGAATAAGGAGGCGCGGCGCGCGTGCTAACACGCGCGCAATGGCGATGCGCTGTCTCTGTCCTGCCGATATGAGTACTCCTCGCTCCCCCACAAAAGTATCAAATTTTTGAGGCAATCCATTAATAAAATCGTAAATATGCGCCTCTTTCGCCGCGCGGACTATTTTTTCATTAGTAATGGATTGGTCATAAAAACGAATATTGTTCGCCATCGTATCGTTGAGCATAAATACCTCTTGAGAAACATATCCTATATTTTTTCTTGTCTCCTCAATATTAATTTCCGAAAGAGGAATGCCGTCCAGTGTGATGCGTCCGCTATCCGGCTCAAAAAGACGAAGTATGAGGTCAACGACCGTTGTCTTCCCCGAACCGGAGTGCCCGATAATTCCCACGCATTCTCTGCTACCAATCCGTATATTGATGTGATTGAGCGCCACAACATCTTTGCTGTACGAAAAAGAAACTTCTTCAAACTCCAGCGACTCTGCAAAAATAAACGACTTGCCGAAATTGTTTTTTTCCGCATACTCGCCGAGATTTCTCTGATAACGAGAGAGATTTTCAAGATACGGCACAAAACCATAGACCGTTTGCATGTGTGCCTGAAGCTGTTGGATATAAGTAAATATCCTCTGTATGAGGTAAATAATCGCCGCAAAAGACGGCAGATTAAAATCAGTCGTTTTATAGGAAAATGAAAAAACAAAGAGAATAAAAATGACGCTGAAAGGTTGTGTAAAGGTTCCAAAAACACTTGCCGTCAACAAGGAGCGTATTTGCAACTTCCGCAACCCTTCAAAATATCTGTTGCCGATCATTCCGATATGCTTCTCCGCGGCGAATATTTTTATGGTTTTTGCGCCTATAACATTTTCGTTGATGAAATGCGCGACCTGTCGGTATGCCGTCGCGGTCTCCATACGCAATTGTTTAATCTTCAAGACGAACGGGCGGGAGAACGCAAGTAGGAAAATCCCCGCGGCGATTGTTATTACCGTGGTTACAAAAGAGATATTGATTGCGACTAATACATACATCAACAAGCCAGTCAAAATTAAAATAATGCCGCTCAATGTTATGAACAGTTTCGCAATCATCTGCACTTCCGTGGAAACAACTTTTTCCAAATAACCTATTTTTTGATGCAAGAGAAATCGCCATTGCGAACGCACTACCATATAAAAAAGTTCCGAGCGGGTGCGTTTTTCGTAATCGGAAGAAATCCTTGCCTGTATGTAGTTCCCAACAAAAAGAATTATCGCCTTGCCAATGAATAAGAGGGCAATAAGGATGAGCAAATATTTTAAGTTAAAATCAACGCGAAATTGCGCGAATGTCTCCCGAATCATCCGAGAGATAAAATCTTCTGTCTCGCCCGCACCCCCCACAACAAAAGAAAATAACGGGATGAGCGCGTTTGCGCCTATTCCTTCCAATATGCCGCTTAAAAAACCGAGAGCGGTTAATATAAGAATTTGCGGCTTATAAGCGCCGAAATTCCGGCTTATGAGTGAGATTGCCCGAAAAAAACTTTTTCGTTTTGCGCTTTTTACGCTTTCGTCATACTGCATGCATTCCAAAATACTTTATGCGGCTATTTATGATTTTTTGGGGCATAGAGGTCCCCTGCTGACCAAGACCGCGCGGTATTGACCTATAGTTCGACTTCGCTGCGCCACCGCTGGAGTCGTCGGCCGTAGCCCTTGGCGTCGGCACGAAGCTTTAGCGGCACGCGGTCGGAGAAAATTACCAGGCCGCGGCCAGGTACCCCTCGCTCGTCGAAATAAAACTGCGACCATCCCTCGCCATGTATAACGCGAGAAAACAGTTTTTGGTAATCATATCTTTTATACTAACGCAGAGTTCGACTTGCTCATTTGTCTGCTTAGTGAACGAAAGACAAAATAAATTTTGGTAAGATTTATAACTAGAAGACCGGCACCATAACCGAGGGAGACAATGAGATACGCTCCAAGTGCTTTATAGAGCCCCGCAAGCACAAAAAAAGAGAACCAGAAGGTCATGCCTGGCTCCGAAAAAAAATTGCCCCGAATGAGGACATGCCGGTACATGGCGCTCATTCGCGAAAGGAAGCGCGCGCGTGTGCTCTTTTTATCCGCAAATGCCGTATCTTTGACTTCCTCAAGTGTTGCGTTGTTGCCCACAAGCACGCGAAGCGTTTTAATGTTTATGATACGGGCAATGATAAATACGATGGACACTAATGCGGCACAGAGAAACAGAAACGCCGAGGTAAAGACCCATAAAGTGATTTGATTCTGTAAAAGAAAATATCCGAGAGATAGCGGAATGAGACCATAAAAAAAATCTGCTCCTAAAGAATCAAGCGTGCCGCCATATTTACTTGGCCCAGAAACACGCGCCATGTCGCCGTCCACGGAATCAAGAAGGAGAAAAAGCAGGAGCATCAGGATACCCGCCGTTGGCAGTCCTGTCAAAAAAAAGCCGGCCGAGCAAATAATAAAAAAAATGCTCGTATAAGTAACCGCATCCGCGGTGATTCCCATATTCAAAAAAGTATATGCCGGATACGGAGATAGAATCTTGAGGGAAGCATTCAAAATAACAAAGCGTTCGCTCATCTTGCGCTCCGCGCTCCTGCTAGGGTCATATCTACGCTCAAGAATATACTGTAAACTGTACCGCATCTCGTTAGTAGTGCTTAAGCCACACCTCCCAAAGTTTTGCTTCTTTGGGAAACGGCTTCTTTTGCGCCCGCACGACCCAGTTTTCCCCTAATAGTGATTCCAAACCGAAAAGATAAAAAACATTCTTTACAAACGACGGGAACACAGCGGTGTTGTATGGCTTATACTCAAAGAACTCGCCGAGCCGCCTTTTTTGGAATTCTACCGACGCAAAGGCACTGAACAGGCTTTTTGCTTGTTTTTTTGTGTATACCTCCGTCTTGGGCGAAGAACCATGCACTTCAGACACCTCATTATACACTTTTTGCCAATTACACCCGTTCTTAAACCATTTACCGAGAAGAAGTCCGTGGATGAAACATCGTTTTATGTAGTGTTTCCACCCACGCGCATAAATCAACACGGTCGCCTGCCCATCATCTTTGAGCACTCTATATATTTCCTGTATCGCTTTTCGGGTGTCGGGTGTATGATGCAAAACGCCGATTGATACAACAAGGTCAAATGTTTTGTCCTGAAATGGCAAATTTTCCGCGTCCGCCACCTTAATCTCTTTATACGGAAAACCACGCAAATCAAAATTGAGTTTTGAAAGCATGACCTGGTCCGAACCTAAATCAACGCCCGTGACTATGGCACCATGTTTCGCGTACTCAACTAGATCAGTACCAATTCCACATCCGACTTCCAGCACCTCTTCGCCTCGGTGATATTCAAATTCCATGGTCTCCTTGAAGTGCGCGTAGTACCGCGTATATCGTTTAAAAGCAAGCTCGTTAAACCACGCTAAAGTAAATGGCGCTTTTTTTGAATACCATTGCTGGGGGATATTTTTCTTACCCCAATAATTTTTCACCTGTCCAAGGGTTACCAACTCTTTTTCTTTCATGGGCTTGATACTATATTAAAACCATGCGAGAGGCAACATTGTTGCGCTGGTGGGGAAGTGATTGCCCTTTTTTTATTTTCGAAGCATAAAGGGTTTTTCCGCCGGGGGCGGATCCTCCTCCGGAGGAAACCGCTGCGGACACCCATTTTGTGCTCGCTCCGCTCGCACTCTTCCCGCGGTACCCGCCCGACCAGAACGACTGGTCGTTCGGGCGGGAGCCGCGGGGTTTTAAACCCTTTGATACGACTTCGTTCGGGGAAAATGCACCCCGCCACTGCGGGGGCATTTTGCCCGCCTGCAACGCTATGCGTAGCATTGCGGGCAGGGGCCCCCCTCGCTCGTCGTAACAAAAAACCCACCCCAGCAGCTGCGGGGCGGGCTAGACGGACGAAGATTTTTCTACGAGAGCACGACTTCTTCGCGAAGAATGTCTCCGTGAGAAACAAGAGCGTTACATCCGGCTCCTTTTACTGTTTTGTAGAGGAGCCACCCGAGAAGCGCCGCTTGTCCCGAACTAATCGCTCCTCCCGCGATGTTGCGCTCAATCTCCTCTTCGGTGAGCGCAAAGACATGAAGCCCTCCGTCATTCTCTACATACCGCTCGTAATCAGCCCCCTCCGGAAGATATATCACGGAGTGAATGATGCCGAGCGCGACTGTCGCGTTATGCACAATCGTCGGATGTTTTCTGTAATAAAGAACGGCGGTGCTCCCTCGGAGTCCGGTCTCTTCGGCGAGCTCCCGTAGAAGCCCTGACTTGATTCCCTCTCCTTTCTCAATGGTTCCACCGGGGAACTCAAGAGAGCCGATGGAGCCGAGGTTAATATCCTCGCCATTTGCCCGCGTAATCGTTTTTGGGAGAGCGGGATAATGAATGTTGGGACCCCGATGTTCAAGTACCATGAGAATGCGTCCATCCGGGAGAACGGGGACTGTGTTTCCAGCAAAGAGCGTTCTAGATTGCGCAACGATAAATTCAAAAAAGGGGAATTCGCCATTCGCGAATTGCGCTTTTTGCTTCCCGTTTGAAGAACAAACAACTTGTACTGTCATCCAGTAAAGGGTGTTCAAAATATTGATGACCTTGCCTTCTGCCCAGATGACTTCTTTCAAAATTTCTCTGTCGCATTTCGGATAAAGCATCCTTCTCCTCCTTTCTCATTTTTCTGTTAGACCGATTACGGCCTGAACGCAACCCAATCGTCAGGAAGATTTTCTGCGATCGCATGCGGCACGAGTGCTCGAGCCCAAGAAAAAACCGAAAAGAAAATAAGAAGAAGCCGACCTGGAACTTCCCGCAACATCCAATTCGGGAAAAATGCGCGCGTCCACGGCTGAACCGACCTTTTGTCCCACACCCACAACTCGTGCTTCCAAAATCTCAAAAACGGCACTGCGTCCGTCACCGGATTGACGCCGACTTTCCAACAAATCGGGATTGCGCGAGCGAGCATCGCGGGGTGCGCCAACTCAAGCGGCCGGCCGATCAAACCACGAGTCCGCATCCGCTCGCAAGAAGACATTTTAACATGGTAGGTAGCGAAATACCCTTCTTCGGGAGGCCATATTACATCAATGACATGACGATGCGCCATGTACCATCTGATATCCGTTTCAAAAATCGCGAATGCGACCTCCCATTGAGCGATAATCGGGATTCCATAGTGCTCGGAAAGCCGCATTGCGGCTTTTGCAAGCGCGCGATTCGCCGACCCAGGGTCAAAATCCTGACACTTGAGAAGCACAAGAGCATCCATGTCGTCCATTTTCGCTTCCACTCTAAGATTCCAGAGCATCCAGCCGCATTCATTGTCCGAAAATCGATTTCTGCCAAATGCTTGCACAAAAATACAAACGGCTTCGGCAAAAATGCCAATCCTCGGCGAGGCAGGGATGAACGGCAGAAAATAGGAAGTCCAGACAGTAAAAATCTCTCTCCAACGAATAGGAGGTGCCATAAGACACCCTCGTGACTGTGTGGCTATAAATTGACAAGTTTTTCAATCTAAAAACATAGAAGCACGAACTCCTGTTTTTAGCAACTTTTTTGTATTTCTATGAACCTTCGTCTCTTCGCTACGGTGTAAGAAAAAACATCATTATATCGCATACATTTGTGCCTGTCGTTCCTTCTACATAAATATTCGCGTTTATTTTCTTAAGAAGAGACTGGGCATCATGCCGCTTAAGATACGCGCGCGCATTAAATTCCTTTTCCTTTATCGCGCGGAGCGAAGATTCGTCAATGATGCCGCCCGTAGATTCGTCTATAAAATCCACGCCATCTGTTCCCACAGATGCAGCACACCATTTATATTTAAGCGGCATTCTTTCAAAATATTCAAGACATGCCAGTACAAATTCCTGATTTCTGCCGCCGATGCCATGTCGTTCCGGCAAGGTAACGGTCGTTTCCCCTCCGTAGAGAAAGAGCGTTGGGCGGTCTATCGTATGTTTTCTTATTCTTTCGCAGATTGCATATGCGACATTTTTTGTTTCTCCCTGAATACTTTTTTTGACATACACGCGGATTCCTTCCCCGCGCGCGAGAGAAGCGATTTTTCTAAGAGCAGTATCGTTATCGGCGAGAATGGCTTGATGAACATGACGGAAAGATTCTTCCCCGTATCGCAATGGTTCTTTTTTGCGGCTTAATACCTTCATCACGGATGAAGGTATTTTTGCGTGTGATTTATGCCGCCGTATGACATCCATCGCATCTTTTGTCGTGGCCTTATCAACGGTAAAGGGGCCTGATGCAATAACCTCAAGATTATTCCCGATAACATCCGAAAGCACGAGCGAAATAAGCGGCGTTGGCGCAAAATGGAGCGCGAGTTTCCCTCCCTTCACGCGGGAAAGTTTTTTTTTGACAAGAGTCATCTCGTGTACATTTGCGCCGCTCTGTATCAGCGCTTTTACGAGTTTCTTTTTGTCATAGAGAGTAATGCCGGGGATAGGATGCGGCATGAGGGACGAACCTCCTCCGGAAAGAAGCGCGATAATGACATCCCGTTCATTTATGGCATGCGTCGTTTTAAGGCGCAGAATCTTTTTTGAACCAAGCACGCCCTGCTGAGATGGAACAGGGTGGGTGGCAAAATGCACACGTATTTTTTGTGGTTGTGACGTGGTGTCGTTTGAAATAACCACGCCATCAGTTATGCGTTCATGCCCAAGTATTTTCTCAAGAGAAGCGGCCATTGCCGATGATGCCTTACCCGCGCCTATGACAAAAATACGCTTGCCGGAAATGTTAAACTTCTGCGTATTGACATAGAGCATCTCGCGCACAACCTTCACCGAACGAGGCATGAACACTTTCGGTAAGACACTCTCTATGCCACTGCTTGCCCACCGAAGCACCTTTTTTCTTAAAGGAGATACCGCTAATTCCTTATAATTCGCAAAAATCATGCGGGGATTATACTTCTTAATTACTTCGCGATGATTTTCCTAATAATCTTTTTTGCTCTCTGATAATCTTCGGGGATATCTATCTCCGCCCAAGGATATCTCTCTGAAGAAACCGCCATGAAAGGAATTGCGGGGGCCATCTTCTGGAGCGGTATAACAAAAGATCCGTTTTTGTATCCCCCTCTGCCTCGATCGCCATCTTCCTCTCTCTCTTTCTTTTTCAGCAACGCTTCTACAATTTTAAAATATTGACACGCCGCAGATTGTGAGATTTTATAAATCCCAAAAGCTTCACCGTGCGCCTTGCGTGAGATATTTTTCCCAATCTCGATTAAACGACCCCCCACAAGATGCACCTTCATGGCATCTTCCACCACTTCTATCTTCGGGTTCATGATAAAACAATTCTCATGTTTGCTCGCAAGAATTTTTTTTAAAATCTTCTGATGAAATACCGTGTCGGCATTAAAAAAAATCATGCCGTTCCTGATATGACCCCGGGTAAGCCAAAGGGAGTACATGTTGTTGGTATCTTTAAAATCCTTATTGTGGACATAGGTAATACTGCAATTTTTATAGCGTGTTCCGATTTTTTCTTTTACTTTTTTCGCCTTGTATCCCACCACGATTATCACTTCCTTCACGCCGCACGCGGAGAGCGTGTCCAATATATGCTCAACGACGGTTTTTTTGCCGAGTGGAAGGAGTGCTTTAGGATAGTGTTTGGTAAAAGGCATTAGCCGTTTCCCTTGTCCGGCGGCGCAAATAATTGCTTTCATACATAGTGAAAACCCTGTCCCTCCATAAAAAGTTCTTAACAAAAAGGATGACCTGTCTACCTCCTCAGCGGTCCAGCGTTGACAACATTCTTGCACTTGCTTTTTTTAAGAAGAACATCAACGACATTCTGCGCGGCACACAAAGCCATTCTTTTCCGCGCTTCAATAGTTGCGCTGCCTATGTGAGGAGTCAATACAACATTTTTCATTTTTAATAGTTCGGGCGATATCGCTGGTTCGTTCTCAAAAACATCAAGACACGCTGCTTTGATAACCCCACCCTGCAGAGCCCTTGATAAATCCTTTTCATTCACAATTCCACCGCGAGCCATGTTCACGAGTACTGCGTTTTTTTTCATCAAAAAAAGTTCACGGCGAGCTATAAGATGCTTGGTTTCTTTCGTAAGCGGAACCAAAAGAACCACATAGTCGGCATTCTTAAGGACGCCTTGTAGCGTTGTGCGAAGTCCCCCTTGGTATTGTTTTTCGGAACCCGTGCGTCTTGTGTAAAGAATCTTCATCCCAAAACCATGAGCCAGGGGCACAAGAGCTTTGCCGATTTTCCCCAACCCTACAATGCCAAGCGTTTTCCCCTGTAGTTCCCCACCCAAAAAGAAATTAAGCGACCATCGGGTAAATTTCCCCTGCCGTATGTAATTATCCGCCTCAACGAGACGCCTCGAAGCCGCGAGGAGATGAGCGAATACGAACTCGGCGACACTGTCGGTGAGCGTGTCTGGCGTATTGGTGACAACAATACCTCGACGCGTCGCGGCGCTAAGGTCAATGTTATTAAATCCCACCGCAACATTAGAGATGCACCCCAAGAAAGGAGCCTGTTCAAGCACCGCCGCGTCAATCACATCATTCACGGTGCAAACAAGCGCCTCGGTAAACGCAAGAGATCGTGCAAGCTCACGGCGTGACAGATGCCGTGGGGATACCATAACTGAAAAGAACTTTTTGAGAATGAGGACCCCTGCTTCAGCGATCGGTTGTGCAACGAATACCCTCTTTTTTATCATAGGCCTTTTACAAATTGGCACATTCTTCGGACTCCTTCCACGGCACGCGTACCAGTGAGGCTTATTCTGAAAAAATCATTTCTTCCGAAGTCCTCTCCAGGCGTAACCGCCACGCCGACAGCCGCGAGCATTTCTTCGGCAAGAGCAAGAGAGCCGGAAAATCTGCGCCCAAGATAGGAAGAAACATCAACACACATATAAAAACTCCCATCGGGTCTGATAAGCTTCAGCCGTGTTTTCCTTAGAAGTTTCTCCGATTCTTCCAATTTCTTTTTTTGCACAACAACTTCCTTGGTAATATCTTTTGCGATAAATTTCTTTTTATTCTTAAGCGACGCAAGCCCTGCAAATTGGGTCACTGGGTCCACGCATACTACATTATGTTGTTGAAACCGCAGAAGAGACGGCGCAAGTTCATTTGGAACAATTGCATAGCCGAGACGGCGTGTGTACATATGGTGGATTTTAGAAAATCCGTTGAGGACAATGACTTTATCCCTCGCTGGATTATCAACGCTCACGACAGAAGTAAAATTACCGCGATACACAAACCCATCATAAATTTCATCCGCGATAATGTACGCCCTGCCATTAACAAAATTAAGAATATCTTTTATTTCTTTCTTTGAGAGAATATTCCCAAACGGGTTGCCGGGCGAGTTAAGAAAAATGATTTTTGTCTTTCCGGGGGTGAAGTTCCGTTTAAATTCTTTCAAGTTAATCCTCCCGTTGTGGATAGAATAAAATTGCGGCTTTGCGCGAATGATATGAGCATTTGCAACATAAGGAGGATAGTATGGTTTCGGGAACAAAATTTCATCCCTTGCGTCCACCAGAAGCGTGTACAGGGCAAGGAAAAATGGGCTGGTGCCATTGTTGACAAACACATTCGCGGGTGAAATAGCGACACCGTATGTTTCATTGTAATCTTTTGCGATTTCTTCACGTAATGAAAGGAGCCCCTGCGAGTCAATGATTTCTCTGCGTGCCTTATCATATATGGCATCGGAAAACTCATCAGCGATTTGTTTACGCATCGGTACCTCCGATTTTCCCAAGTTAAGTTTAATGACATCTTGCCCGTTCGCAATAAGCTTATTCGCTAGTTTGTCTATTTTAAGCACATAAAACTCTGGTATCGCGTCCGCAATTCGTGAAAGTTGTGGCGTCATTTTATGTATATATTTTGATAATTAGAGCGTGATACGATATTCTTGCATCCATAACTCAATGTTAAGTAATACCCATATATTTCGACCACGCGGGATACCTAACGAAGTATAGTCATAGGAGAGCCACTCCCGCAAAATATTTGGATTGTAAAATTGCCGCGAGCGGGCACTTGGTGAAAGCAGTAACTCTCTCGCGAGTATATTAAGTTTTCCTCCAAACCACCGGTCAAGCGGCACTGGGAATCCCTTTTTGACGCGGCGTGTTACTGCGCCGGGAAGAACGAGGGCTCCTAGCGCGCGCAGCAAATATTTTGTGGTGTCATGTATATCGCTTATCTGTTCGGCGTTCAGAAACCGCGCACGATACCGATCTTTTTCCGACTTCCAACGCATCTTGTACTTTAAGGGCAAGGCGGATATGTACTCAACGAGAACATGGTCTATATATGGGACCCTTCCTTCAACCGAGGCCCCCATCGCCGCAGTATCCAAGCGATGCAAAATGCCGAGAAGATGCACTCTTTGGAAAAAATGCATAATCTGCTCTGACGGATGTAACGCAGAAATTGAGGCGAACTCTTTTTCAAAAAATCCCTTGTTTAAAATGTTCCGTTCTGTGAGGTTAAAAATATCGGGGTTCAAAAGATTCCTGGTTTCATCTACGCGGGTATACGGATAATGGCGAAGCAAGTGCGCCACGATAGTTTTAGGAAAATTGGCGCCATATCTTGCGTGCAGATTATGTTGAAGCGTCTTCTCTTTGCCAAAAGTGAGATTGCGAATGCGAAGAAAATCGTCGCCGCTTCTAAATATCCTGCCGTAGCCTCCGAAAAGCTCGTCAGCCCCTTCTCCGGATAATACCACGGTGATATGTTTTTTAAGCTCTTCGGAGAGCGCATAGAGAGGCACTTCGTTTGGCACATGCAGCGGTGCGTCCTTAAACCGTATGACGGCGGGAAGCAGGTCAATATATTCATCCCCGTTCATGGATAATTCGTGGTGTTCCGACTTTATTTTTTTTGCAACGAGTCGCGCATAAGAAAACTCGTTGAATTCTTTTTCTTTAAAACCTACGGAGAATGTCTTCACCGGCTTTGACGACTGCGCGGCCATGAGGGCCGCGAGCAAACTTGAATCTACTCCCCCCGAAAGGTACGCGCCGACCGGCACATCACTTACCATGTGCAATGCGACTGTCTCCTTAAGCAGACGCTCTGTCGTCTGGAGGACCGCCTCTTCTCCAGGGTCCTGTTTTTCAGTAATAACGGGCAACTTCCAATAACACGAAAGTTTCGGCTGAGTTCCTGGTTTCATAACCATGTAGTGTCCTGGCAAAAGCGAGTTCACTTCTTTAAAAAAGGTGCTCTCTCCAAGAGGATAGCGATAGTTCAAGTAATCAAGGAGGCCCCGTGTATTTAGTGTCCGTGGAACATCGTCAAGCGCGAGAATTCCTTTGATCTCCGAGGAAAAATAAAAAGTGCCCCTTGCGACGCGGTAGTAAAGAGGTTTTATGCCAAGTCGGTCACGCGCCACAAAAAGAAAGCGTTTTTCTTTATCCCAGATTGCGAAAGCAAACATTCCTCGCAGACGATCCAGGGAACGCACACCCCATCGCTTATATGCAGCGACGAGAACTTCTGTATCAGTATGCGTTTTAAATCGATACGAAGACAAAAGATCTCTCCGCAATTCTTTGTAGTTGTAAATCTCTCCGTTAAAAACGATGTGGAATCTGCCGCAACTGGAAGAGAACGGCTGTCTTCCCGCCCGAGAAAGGTCAATGATTGAAAGACGTCTGTGCCCCAACGCAACGCCCTCATTCGGATGATAATATAAGCCGGCATCATCGGGGCCACGGTGCATCATCGTGTCGCGCGCTTTTTTAAATTTTTCTTTGCCGGGGAGAGAACCGAGAACACCAATTATTGCACACATGGGTTAAGTAACCGCTAGTTTGATAAGCGCATCCGCGAGCCGTTCCGCTGATTTACCATCGTTTTTGAACAAGAATTTGTCAATGAGGTTCTGTGTTGCGGGGGTTTGTTTTTTCCCACCAGCAAGAACCAAGCGGAGCGCATCTTTGTATTCGTCTTGATTAGTCGCCACCAATGTTGCGCCACTGTCTTGCACTGCCTTTACATAATCAATGCCATAATAACGCGCGACGGAATGTCGCTTTGAGGAACCGGAGGAGTCAAAACGAAGATTAATTACCGGCGTGCCACATGCCGTCGCGTCAAATATCATAGTTGAAGTGACATTAATTACTACATCGGCGTGATACAGCGAATTTACTAGGTGGTAAACATGCCCAACTGAAGTATCCCAATTATCCTTGAATTTATCGCTCTGCTGTTTGTCCGTCATGTCAATTACAACTCCCTTAACACCCCGAAGCCGTGAAAAGCGTCCGACATCGTTTTTATATCCAACATGCGGACGCACGAGGATGTTCGTATCGGGAAGGTCACCGCTTTCTATAAACTCACGAACGAGCTCAACGAAATACGCCTCATCACAGACATCTCCGCCGGATGAAGTATAAAGTATGGTTTTTTTTCTTGGGTCAATGCCGACTTTTTTGAAAAACTCCTCTCTGCTCTGCAATCCATCCTTGCGCGCATAAAAATCAAATTGAGGAACTCCAGTAACAATGATTTCTTCCGCTTTATATCCTTGTAGCCGAATCGCCTGTCCTTTCATGAAGGGGCTCCATACAATCAGCCTATCGGCTTTCACATTAAAAAGATTCTTGGAAAGATTGTCCCAGCTTTTTGGCATGTCAACAGTCAGCACGCCAAACCTCTGTGCGCTCTTGAGCACTCCTTGGTCTCCGCGTGATGCGGAATTAAAAACAAGGTCCGGCTTATATTTTCTGAACAGATAGTCATGTTCGTTTTCCGGATTAATTTTGAGGTCAACCCAGCGTATGAAATATTTAAACCCCGGTACGAATCTTAACGGTGCGACAAGAAGCATCCTCGGCGCGTAAAAAGCTCGCTTTGGATGATGGCGACCGTCAATTGAATACCGATAAAGAAAATGAACGGTGCGGTTAAATACGGCACCGCGCATAACCTCTTCAAGGAACCGCTGGAACCGTTTTTTACTTACACGCAACGGTTCTATAATCAAATTTGGATGTGCAAATTCCTTAAACAATTCTTCGTCATTAAAATTCGGAGTAAGAAGAACCACCCGCACATCCGCATCAAGAAGACGCCGCACCACGCCCGTACGCAAGAGGTTTCTAATAAGCGCGCCACGTAAAAGAGTTACAAAAATTGTTTTTCTGGGGTAAGCCATCACCGTGCGTTATTTATTCTCTTCTACTGATTTTATGATGTATGGCGTCTTACCTCGAGTCTCATAATAAATACGAAGTAGGATTTCGGCAATAAAACCCATCATGACAAGGATGACCCCTATTACTATCAATAAAACAGCGAGAAGCGGAAGCGGGGTTTGCGTAAAATTCTTTAACTGCATCAGTTTGAGCACAATAGAAGATGAGCCGGCGACGAATCCGAATATGATGCTTGCAAGCCCCCATCCTCCGAAAAAATGGAATGGTCTCGCAAGATGGTCATTCATAAACTTAACGACGAGCAGGTCTCCAAAACTTTTAAGCAATTTTGTAGTATGGTATTTGGGCATGCCGAATTTCCGTTCATAATGCGGTACGGGAATCTGAATAACCCGCGCTCCGCGCGCGTAAAGAATCGACGGAAGAAAAGAATGCATCTCGCCATACAGATTGACATCTTGAAGAAAGACGCTCCGCATCGCTTTGAGCGGAGCGGCGGAATCTTTCATGGGTATGCCAGTAATGCGGGAAGTGAGCGTATTCGCGACCCGCGAAATTATCCTCCTGTGTATGCGATCATTCCTCCGCATGCGCCATCCCGATACAACATCATACCCTTCGTTGAGTTTATCTACGAGGTGAGGAATATCTTCTGGGCTGTTTTGCAAATCGGCGTCAATGGTGATGACGATATCTCCTTTCGCGTTCTTAAAACCGGCGTCCAAAGCCGCCGATTGTCCCATCTTTTTTGAAAAAACAATTATCTTAATAGGGGCCAGTTGCCGCAATCGTAGAAGTGTGCTGTCGGTTGAACCATCGTCAATCGCAATGATTTCATACGAGACACCGACCCCCTCCATCACCTCTTTTATACGCCGATGCAACTCACCGACATTTTCTTCTTCATTGTGTGCGGGAAAAATGACTGATATCATGTATCTTTAGTGTCTTTAAGCAAATCCTTCCAGTCCCGTATAAAAGATTACTCCTCGAAATCACTAAAGGTGTCCGGGAACGCACGCTAAAACAGGATTACTGGTCCGCAAGGACCAAAATAATCAAAACAATTAATTTGTATCAACTTTGTAAATTGTCACGCCGTCTTTTTCATGTACTTTTTGATATGTCGTAAGCGCATCCTCCTCCACATTCAATGCGCGCTCGCGCGGGCCGATGAAAATATAGTCAAGCCGATACGGGGCCGTCGCGGGAATACGATAAAAAATAAACTCGTTGAGAGCCCGCTCGAGAACCCCCTGCGGCAATTTTAGGTGTGTATATTGTTCCGGATGTAGATAGGTATCAAGCATTTTGCTTTCATACCGCAAGGAAAAAAAGTATACGACACCATCGGGGGAAATAATCGTTTGGTAAAATTTTTCTGTCGAGATGTGCAGAGATTGGTATGTGAAATAAAAACGGTTAAGTAATTCGTCTTCCGCGGCAAGGGTATTTTGCGCTCGCGCAAGAAAGATTTTGTTATGAGAGTATACCGCAAGCTCTATGTTGGTTTCAAGCGCAGGAGACATGACGACGCTGCCCTCTTCTGTATTCTCGTTAAGCCATTTATATGCTTCGAGTAAATTGGGAGAAACGGTAAAGTCATCTATACGCCGTGATTCGTTGGTTATTTCGGCATAAACAACGCTTGAAACAAGAGACACAAAAAACAGAGCGGTTATGCTTCCGATGAAAAACTGTCGTTGGTAATAGGCACGGCGCAACCATTCGTACCGACTTATGAGATTTTTAGTAACATAATATGCAAGCGTTGTTATTATAATTCCATTTGTAGGAAGGAAAACTTTATTTCCCCAGTGATCAGATTGCGGCATAAATCCGGTGACAATGTTCGCGTTATAGGCGACTATACCGGAAAGAGCAAGCGCAGAGAGGAATGAGCCAAGTATTGGCATACGATTCCGAATACCAATCCACAAAGACGCCCCCGAAAAAACAAAAAAAAGAAGGTAGGTTTTCCACAGAAACCAACGTACGCCATGCCCATACTCCAACCCCATTCGTTCAAGCAATTCCGTATGTTGCGGCAAGGCCATGAGAGAAAACTGATTTATCCAAAAGGGAATTGAGAAAAATAAACCAAGTAGTATCACCCAAATAATGGACGCGGCGCTTCGAAACTGACGCCATACGAGGAGAAGACAGAAAAATACCCCAAGAAAAATTGATGCGAAAACCCAAAAATAGAAATAGAGATAGAAAAGTAGCCCATAAAATACTCCTCCGAGAAAAACCCAGATGCGTTTAGCGTTTCCGTCATAAGCCGCGCGATACGCGAAATAAAAAGAGAGGACAAAAAATGGACCCCCGGGAATGAATGACTCGCGCACTAGATAATTTTTGATACTGGCTACCGATGTTTGCGTAAATATACCGAAAATCTGCTGCGCAAGGATCTTCAGCTCGAGAAACGACGAGGGGGGTATAAGCGTGGGGAGCTGAGGGAAAAGCATTAGCGCAAACGAGGCGCACAATGCGTACCAGCGATTTTTCGTCACGAGTTGAATAACCACAAAAAAAGCGGAAAATAGGAGTATGGGAAACAAAAAATCTGAAATTATAAATGTCGCAAAGACTGAGCGTGTTGCGAACAAGATGGGCGTAAGAATCGCCGCTGAGAGTGCTGGCCATAACATCGGTCCTCCTTCGTGTTCGTATGTATCAACTTCTCCGGATAGGACATGACCATCTAAAATCTCACGGTACCGTGCCGCCTGCACATTCATGTGGTCAAAATGTGACGCAATGGTGATTGGAATGTAGCGCCCTCCTTTATCAGAAAGAAGGGATGAACGAATACCATGCGGGATAACCGCATAAACGGATCCGACTAAAAAAACTACGATGCCGAAAAACATCCAGAACGCCACTTGATGGGCAGACAACTTTTTAAAAAGACTATTTTCCTCCATAGCCAACTACTTCAAGAAGTTTCCGGGCCGCTTTGTTCCAGGAAAACAATCGTGTTTGCTCGTATCCTCGCCGCACAAACTCCTGCCACGCTTCTTTGTCTTTTGCGATATGTGTCATAGCGCGCGCAATGTCGTCCGGGCAATATGGGTTTACCAATAAAGCCGAGCCGTTACCACCAATCTCTTTTAAAGAAGATAGGTTGGATGTAATTACCGGGATACCGCAATCCATCGCCTCAAGCACGGGGTAACCGAACCCCTCTATGAGTGTCGGGAACACGAACGCGTGCGCCCGTTTATACACATATGAAAGTTCGTTGTCATTCAAATGACCAAGAAAGAAGATCTTCTTCTCAAGATGATTTCTTTGCACATATTCGCGTATGGATTCGTAATACTCTCCCGACCCATTGCCACCGATGACAAGAGAAAATTCCGGGTTTTCTGTAGAAAAAAGATGGAAGGCCTTTACGGTGTTGAGAACATTTTTTCTCGGTTTGATTATACCGGCAAAGAAAAAGAACTTCTCCGGAAGTGGAACTATTTTTTCGGAAACAATGCCGATGCGCTTGAATCCGCAATAAATGATTTTGATTTTTTCTTCTCTTAAATGAAATAACGAGAGCAGGTCTTTTTTAGTCGCCTCGGATATTGCGATGACGGAATCTGCGCGCTTGAGCGCACGCGCATGCAAAAAGAAGGTGACCCATTTTGATAATTGCCCCACGAGTGTCTTCGGCGCAAGATACCAATACGCGAAATCAAGCGCCAGCACCACGGAGCGCGGCGGCTTCCAAAAGAGCGGCATCATCGGCGTATTAAATATATAGACATCAGCTCTCGTTGCCCTGCGTAAGTTTTCAAGCCACCACCTGCCGCCACCCAGCGTCTCTACACGCCAGTTTTCTCCTGGCAATTTTATGCATGCGGGCGGCGTATTCTTGAGAAAGATGACATATTCATTCTCCTTATCTATCTCAAGCATCCCCTTGGTTAATTCAAAGATAGTGCGAGCAAGACCGGCTGGCTTATCTTCACCATACGGATGAAGTACAACCCCTATCCTCTTCTTTTTAAACCCAGATTCTCTTCGAAGCATCTCTCTTTTTTTCTTCCACATGGCCCCGTAGAAATGCTCCGCAAGAGGATAGAGCGCTCTCGCCAACAAACTAGCTTTAATGCCATTTTTTATAATGCGAAAAAATTGTTTATCGCGAGTGAAAATAACCGGAGAAAGTCCTTTTTCGTCCAGAAACCATACTGGGTGTTTTTTAAATTTCTTTTTGTATGTCAACAAATTTTCTTTTTCGCAGCCATGGAGCACTATAGAGCCATCGTATAATTCAAAGAAGATTTTGTGGGGGAAACTCACTTCTGCGATTTTGTCCGGCGCATTGTCGTCTATATTAAAAAATGGGAATAATTCCTTTTTAACGAAAATTGCATTGCAGACATGCGCATATATCAGTTCGTATCCTTTGCGCCTACCAAGTGCGATAAGTGAGGATAAGGAGGAACCCCATGAGATATTCATGTCACGCGGCTGTATAAACATGATGTTGTGGGGAATGCGACCATTATATTCCACCATGACAACCTGTGGTGCATATGCCTCAACTGCATCCCATACATGATAATCGTTACCGTCAATATCTATAGACAAAAAATCAAAATCGCGCGGAACTGGGAAACGAGAAAGAAGCGCATCGAGACGTGCTGGCCCCTCAAATCCGACAAATGAACGCAGGCAAAACACGCGGTTATTTTCTGCGTATAAGTTTTTTAACTCCTTACTATAAACAGGGTGCGCTTCTATAAGTACGCCGTGCCACCCTTTCTCTTGGATGAGAAATCTTGTGTTTGTATTCTCGCGCCCTGCGCCGAATTCAACGCACCAATGTGCTTCTCTTTCCGGATCTTTTTGATGGATAATCCGCAGCACTTCCTCAATAACGCCCTCTTCGCCATATTGCGAGGCGCCCTTTCTCCGAAATGCGTTAAGCGGATTGCAGGTTTTTTGGGAAGGTGTATTCATGGATGAGTTTAAGAATATGCAGAGCTCGTTGTTCCCAAGTATATTTTTCTACATCGATTAATGCTTGTTGCGCGAGCTTCCCTGCGGCCACGGTATCTGTTAGCACCGTCCGTATTCCCTCGAGAAGTGCCGCGGGGTTGTCGGGTCGTACAAAAAACGCCCTTTCTGGATATAAAATTTCGTGTATTGACGGGAGAGACGAGGCAACTATCGGCGTACCGCTCGCCATATATTCAAACAGCTTGATTGGCGATGTGTCATGTTGCGAATATACTGCAAAGCGCGATTCTTTTGAATGGGCAGAGTTCGGCAGTACAAGTACATCTGCCGCCTTCAAAAACTTAGGGATCTCATAATACGGCCGGTGACCAAACACAAGTATGTTTTCAAGCGGACCTATTTGTTCTCTGAGACGCGTAATATCCTTTTCGTTCCCGCCGACAAAAACAAAATGAATTTGAAATTTGAAATTTGAAATTTGAAATTGTTTTGCTGCTTCAAGCAAAACATGCGCCCCCTTCCAGTCATAAAGGCTTCCTGTGTACAAGACGAGAGCGCCCTTTTCTGGTAAACCAAGGTCTCTACGCAACGATTCTTTATCGTCCTGTATGCCCCTAAACAAAGACGGGTCAAAACCATTTGGTGCTACCGCCATCTTCGCCGTAGAGATCCCGAAAACATCGCGACACTGAATCACTTTGTAGTGATTTGTCGTAATGATACCTGCCATACGACGCATGACGAACCTCCAAAACCATCGTTTCTTCTCTGGAAAACCGTGCATGTCATAAAATACTTTATATCCTAACAAATGAAGAACGAGCGCTGATATCTCATCCCGGGTCAACACCACAGTCCCTCGTCGCGAATGAACACAAAAAGACAGTGCGGTCGCGGTAGCAAAAGAAAACCGACGTATCCAAAAACCAAACGGGAGGTTGAGACGAACTCCGTCCACCGAAAAGACAAGCCGCGTGGTAAAAATGCGACGGAGTTTGTAAAAAGAGAAAATATCATGGCTCACGCTATGTCGGGTCCGCGGCATAATAAGCTCAAGCGATACACCGGCAGACGCTATCGCTTCACAGGTCTTCGCGATATTTATTCCGTGAGCTTTCTCCGTCGGAAGTGGGTCATAAGATATATATATAAGACGCATAGTTATTTATCATGCGATAGACAGTGGTGACCGTGACGGGACGACCAGCAATCCACAGATGAAACCACGACCCTTCATCATGTTCTTCATTGTGTATGCATTTGTGTTCCCACGCCATATACGAAATCAGGATAGTTCGCCATAACACTGTTTAGCGGCCCCGAATTTTAAAATAACGTTCGGATAGTTCATCTGCGACTAACTCTGCGGCAAGTTGCTGGCCCTTCGCAGAAAAGTGACAGAAACGACACGCATAGAGTGGCACCCCTTTTCTGATTTCTCTTTCAAATTGAGGAGCGAGGTCTAGAAATGGTATCTTATATTCTGTAAATATGCGCGCAAGAACTTTGTTTGGTTCACTCGTATCAAACTGCATATCTGTTAATTCGGGGTATTGTCTGAACAAACGGCCGCGCGCTTCTTCGTCAACCTGGAAATGCGCGGGAATTAGCACGACAAAGAAAAGCGCACCATCAGTATGTACTTCCGATTGGAGTTCGGTGATATATTTTTCCGTTTTTAAAATCGCCTTCTCGTTTCGTATATCCGTGGTGTAGACCAATGTGAGCTCGTCAGGGATAGCGGGAAGATAGATATTATACAAAAACCTCTCTACTGCGGGAACCTCCGATAGAAGCGCAAAAATGTGGCGATGAAGCCCGCTTTTTATAACCAAATCTTTCACGAAGTACAACAACTTTGATTTCTGTAAAAATCGCACCGTTATCGAATGATTTCTTGTCAAAGTAGGTGCCGTGGACACGGCAGGTTCGCTACCGTTTTCATTCTCATCATCTTTGTTGTGTATGTTGTTACTAAAATCATTGCCAAGATACACCCACAAAATGACGATATCCGGCTTCGATTCGCGCACATAGTGCCTGTACGCGTTAAGTTCTTCAAGGCCGCCAAACCCGCCAACCCCAAAATTCAAGCTCTCCGTCGGTAGCCCAAAAAAAGAAGAAAGTCTCTTCCCCAAAAGTGTGACGTAGGTACCTTCATAGGAAACCGCCTGCGTTCCCGCAGTGAAAGAATCCCCGAGATTTGCAATACGTATTCCTTTCTGCGAAATCCCCCACTCGTCTCCGATAAAGCCGTGACTATTGGTCACAATATGGATTGCGCCACCGTTTCCTTCATCTGCAGGAATTTTTATATCGAGATTCTTTTTATACCGTTCTCCTATATATTTGTCTTGCTCCATAATCGCGAAACCCTGCTTTGTGGGAATAAATCTGACGAGCGCCTCTAACATTGAAAAACAGAGGAGCACGCTTATACATCCCAACACCAAATTTTCAAAAAAATTCCGACGAGACATTATCGCAGATACACCGACTTAATTTTCGATAAATTGTTTTTCACCCAAGAGGTAAGCGCTACAACGCCTTCTCTAATGTTAACCTGCGGTTTCCAGCCGAGCGTGCTGGCAACTTTGGTATTATCGCTTATAAATACCTTTTGGTCGCCTGGACGGATAGATGCTTTCGTGTGCGGCACCAAAAGACCGTGCGCGGTTTCAAGAGTATCAAAAAATTCCAAAAGAGAAAATGTGTTGCTCGCTCCGCCTCCGACATTGAATGCGTTGCCGCGGGCTTGTTTTATTCGGTCTATCGCCCGTTCGTATAAGGCGATAAGGTCGCTCACATGAAGCACATCGCGCACCTGTTTGCCGTTCCCGTAGAGGGTAATAGGCTTTTTCAAAAGGGACGCAATAGCAAACCATGCAAGCCACCCCTGGTCCTCAACACCAAACTGGTTTGGCCCGTAAACACAAGATTGTCTGAACACCACCGTGGGGATACCGTATATACGCGCATAGTCACGCACATATTTATCGGCGGCACCCTTGCTACAACCGTATGGGGAGTGAAAATCGAGTTGCTGACGCTCCGAAACGCCATCCGGAAAATCCTTAAGCACATAACGGGTCTTTTTCTCGTGTATCTTTAGCGCTTCCAAATCACCATACACCTTGTTTGTGGAAGAATAGAGAAATATCGGTGGTGTTTTTGCTTTACGGACTGCCTCAAGAACATTGAGGGTGCCGAGTGCATTGATTTCAAAGTCGGTACGCGGATCGGTAATGGAAGTCGTCACCGCAACCTGCGCCGCAAGATGAAGCACTGCATCCGTCCGCGCGACTGCGCGGTCAAGCACTGGCTGGTCGTAACGGATATCTGCTTTTATGAATGACGCTTTCCCTCTGAACTCACCCGAGAGCCACAAGAGGTTTAGACCCGCACCTTTGCGCGAGAGGTTATCAAGGATTGTCACCCGCCAGCCGCGCTTTAAAAAATGCGCCGCGGCATTGATGCCGATAAACCCCGCGCCGCCAGTAATGAGCATTCGTGGTTTCATAAAGCCATTACACTATAACAACAACGGCGGGTAAGGAAAAGTGGTCGTTGGGTGTAATATGTTGCGCAAAAAAACGGCTTGTACAGAGCGTACAAGCCGCGGGAATTATGCGCGTTCGGCAATTTCTTCTTTTGCTCTGCTGACAATCTGCAATGCGCGCGTGGCGAGGTGTTGCGGATACCAGTGACCGCAGAGGTTCGGGTCTGCTTCAAGTTCGGGAAGCGTCACCCACCGCAACGCCGTATGGTCTTTGTCGTGCCCGAATGGGCGCTCAGCGGACCAGAGTACGATGTATGCGACATTCAGGGTGTCGCATGCCGTGCCCGGCGCGCTGTCTTCCGCCGCCGTGCGGTACACACCGAGCGGGGCCGGAATGACATGCGCATCTTCATGCCACCACAAAGGACCGAGTGGGTGTTCCTCGCTTAGGAACCCGTGTATGTCCCCATCCCGTTGCCCCGCCTCCTTGAGCACTTTCCAGAGCAGAAACTTCGTAATCAGGCGAAAATTGAAGATAGCGCCTCCTTGTACCCACCATCCGCCTTGAAACGGCGGATTGGCGCGGGCAAGAAGCGGCACCTGAAGTTCGCCGTCGATTTCCCGCACGCACACGGCATCCGCGCAGGCGGATACAAGCCCCAATCGGTAAGCATCATATGCTTTTGCCGGAACTCCTCTTTGTGTCGCGTCCTCGGGAACTTTCACCCTCTTCATCCCTTGCGGAAAAAGATGGTTACCTTTGCCGTTCACCAAGCAGTCCTTCACGATAGCGACAAGCGTCGTATCCGGTGCCTCAAGGATGATTCCCTCAACTTCAACCCATGGTCGCCACATGGCAAAACCTCCCTTATGATGTCGTAACAGAGCATTATTCTGCACAGCATATTACCAGATAAATATAAATGTCGTCAAGCCCCCCGTCCTATTCGTTTCAGTTATAGTATTCGTATGCATAAACGCCCCATACTGCTTTTCGGCGGACATCCTGATGATGTGGAAATCGGGATGGGCGGCGCGGCGCGGAAGATTGCCGCGGGCGGGCGCGAGGTCATCGCTTGTGTCGCGACCGTGCCGAATCAGGCGGTACTGCGGAAAAAAGAGGCGGCGCGAGCGGGCAAAATCCTGGGCGCCGCAAAAGTGCTTTTTCTCCCCGTGCCGTTCAAGCGGTTCGGCTTTAATCGCGAAACCATCGGCGCGATAGACGCGCTCATTTCAAAAATAAACCCGAGCGCCATTTTCACGCACTCGCTCGGCGACTCGCATCAGGACCACCTCGCGCTCACGCAATCCCTCCTTTCCGCCGCGCGGCGGAACTCCTTTAGCGTATATATGTACGAGCAGATTATCCCCGGCGGCATCACGCCTACCCCATTCCATCCGCATCTCTTCGTGGACATTTCGGCGCATATTGATGGTAAAATTGAGGCAATACACGCGCACAAGAGCCAGGTGAAAAAATATGGCCCCGACTGGACGGAAAGCATCCGCGGGCGGGCGCTCTCGCGCGGGCACCAGATACAGGTGAAGTATGCAGAGGCGTTTGAGGTGGTGAAAATTAGAGAAAATGATGGACTGCTCCTGCATCTGTAAAGCAAACGCAAAAGGTAAAGTGAAAAATGCAAAACAACAGTGAAAAATTCAAAATATTTTAGATTTTGAGTTGTTGTTTTGCGCTTTGCGCTTTTAGTTTTTCGCTCATGATTGTTGCCTGTCACCAACCCAACTACCTCCCCCACCTCGGCTTTTTTGACAAAATGAAGAAAGCCGATGTTTTTGTGATCTATGACACGGTGCAGTTTTCGGACGGCTTCTATGTCCACAGGAACCGCGTGCGGACAAACACGGGCTGGGCGTGGCTTACGATTCCCGTCGCGCGACACCAGGTGCCCATCAATACCGTTGCGATAAAAAATGACGCGCTTATTTCGCGTGTGCCGTGGAATGAGCATCATTGGCGGGTCATCGCGCACTCATACGGCAAAGCGCCCTACTTTGAAAAATACAAAAACGAGTTTGCGCCACTCTATGAAAAGAAGTTTGAGAAACTTTCCGATTTCAATACGGAGATAATCAGGACACTCGCGCGAATCGCGGGTATCACCACAAAAATCGTCCTGCTTTCCAACCTTGGCGTCGTTTCAGACGACGCCTCGGAGCGGCTCGCGCTCGCGACACAAGCGGCCCTCCTTCGCTTTCCAGCTTCGGACGGGCAAGCAGGTGGCGACATCTATCTTGCGGGTCCCTCGGGAGGGACGAAATACGAGATGCGCGAAGAAGAGTTCGCGAAACGAGGACTAAAAATTGCGCACCAGGAGTTCCGCCACCCCGAATATCCGCAACTCCACTCCCAATACGACAAAAAGTTTGAAAAAAACCTCGCGGCGATAGATGCGTTGTTTAATGTGGGATATTTGCCGATAGAAAATTTCTCGATATTCTAGATTTAAAAATCACCGTTGACCACGGTCGGTAGACGGTGATTTCGTCTCGCCTCCACGAGAACCTTATTTTATCGTAATAATAACTTCTGCAATGCCTCAAGCGCATTACTCAACGACTTCAACGATTCGGAGAGTGCGGCAAGAGCGCCACCTGAGATTTTTATTGAAGAAACGGGGCATTCTAGATAATTACATCCTATAGAGGGACAACTTGATTGTTGATAGACTCCGCCGCCGCTATAGGTTACGACTCCTGGCTGTGCTTTGTTAGTATTTACCGCGCAATACTGCGTCATCAGAGAATCATAATCCGCTTGCGTACACGAGGTCTTGAGTGCGCTTATCGTGTTCGTGCCCGGCTTTGCTAACTTTGCGTATCCAGTGCCAACATCGGAGGCGAAGTATATGGGAATACTTGTATAGCTATCGCGTAACATGCAGACCCCGGTAGGGGTTTCTTCTGCCGTTAAACTTTCACAGGTCAACGAACCACTTGCTACCGTTGCACCGGATAATTGCTGGTATGTCCCCCCGCTACTGTATGTCATCACTTGCAAGCTGACCCAATTAGAGTTTGTCGCGCAGTATTGTTCAAGAAGGGCATTGTAATCGCTTTGTACGCATGAGCTCTTGAGACCGGTAATAGTGTTCACGCCCGGCTTTGCAAGCTTTGCATAGCCAGAACCGATATCGGGGTCCGCGTATTTAGGCACGCTCGTGTAGCTGTCGCGGATGAGACACACGCCGGTGGGGGTGGAAGATGTGGGTGCATTTGTTTCATCGTCATCCGAGGAACTACTGCACCCTGGGTCATTCAGGTCAGTAAGCCCATCACCATCGTTGTCAACGCCATCGCCGCATTGCGACAACGGCGATGATCCTGTGGCAAAGGTCATTTGACCGCTCGTTGCCAGATTTCCCGCAGCGTCTTTTGATTTCACGCGATAATAGTGAGTTGTGTTCGCCGAAAGTCCGGAGAGAGGAACGGAGTGACTCGTAATGAAAGAAGTATCAAGCGCTGTGGTTGAACCGTACGATGTTGCTAGTCCATATTCTATCTGCGAATCGGCTGCCTCATTGGTCGTCCATGTTATGGTCGCTCCGCTTGAGGTTATGCTGGATGCCGTGACTCCAGAGATTGCCGGGGCTACGGTGTCTGCCGTTGGTGGCGTAGTCGTTGCGGTGGAGGTTGAGGTTTCCGTTGCGGCGCCTGAGTCTGTAGTGGTCGCGACGGTCCCTGTTGTCCCGCCGCCGCTACTACCGGCACCGCCTGTTGTCTGCCCGGGACACCCCACAAACTCGCATCCGGAATCATCGCAGGTTAAGCTCTGATAATTTCCGCTTGATTGATAGGTCATGACCTGCCTCTGCACTTGGTTTGTGTTCGTCGCGCAGTATTGCGTCATCAGGGAATCATAATCCGCTTGCGTACAGGAGGTTTTCAGGTCATCGAGCGTGTTGATGCCTGCTTTTGCGATTTTTGCGTACCCCGTGCCGACATCAGAATCCGAATACTTGGGGGCGGTCGTGTAGCTGTCGCGGATGAGACATACGCCGGTGGGGGTGGTAGAGGCGGTGGCGGCTGTATCAGTCGTCGTGGCAATCGTCGTGTCGGTACCGGATTGCGTTGTTGTCGCCGTAGTGGTCGTCTCTGGCGTAGTGGCACACAGAGAAGAAAAGTTTTTTTCGCCAGTCGTGTCATACCAGTATTTATAATGCAAGTTAGCCGAGGCATCTATGTCGGTGAATTCAAGTGCTCCATATAAGCCCCCTTGCTTAAAAGGAAGCAGGCCCCCGTAGCATGCATCATCTTTGTCTGCAATAACAAGCGATGTTAGTGATTGAAACGAATAAGTAGAGGAGCCGGTAAATGCGCAAATATCCTTAAGCCCCGTATACGAAGGGCAGGAAGAGGTGGCAACAAACGGGACGCCCCCAAAGAAAAACTCTGGCGCGGATAACGAACCTCCGTATATATAACCAGCCGTCCCCGTCTCGGCAAAAGTTCCTGCTGTGTAATATACAGAGCCAGTCCCGATATTGAAGGAACGGGATGGCGAAGTAGATCCTGTTCCTGTCTTGATGATTGGCTCGGTGGTAGTTGCGTATTGTGATGTACCCGCAGTTACCGTGCCGGTTGTCGTAGTTTCGGTCTGCGGAACTGCTGTGATATTCGTAACGGCGGTCTCCGTTGTGAGCGTTTGAGCTCCTCCATCGTCCAGCGATGTCGCAGAAGAAACGCCGATCAGCTCATTTAATTTCGCTCTCGTCATCGGCCCAACAAGCCCGTAGCCGGTCGTGGCAGGGTCGCCAGAACTCACAATGCCGTAGGCGGACTGGAATCTTTGCACGGCGCGCTGCGTTAATTGACCAAAATAACCGGTTACGAGTCCCTCAGGGTACAGTTCAATAAATTGCTTAAGATATGCCTGCAGATTGCTTACATCGTCTCCGGTCATCCCCACACCGAGGTTTCTTTCAAACGGTACACCTTGTACTGCTATTGTTTCCGTCGTCTCACCTCGCGTCTCGGAAAGTTCCGCCTCTAAATCTGTGACTTGTTCCTGAAGCGACTCAACAAGCCCTTGCAGTTGTTGGATAATCTCATCGGTTGCTGTTTGCGCAAACACAAAAATCGTTGGCAAAAGGATTGCGGCCACTGTGGCGACAAACAGGGAGCGCACAGAGAATTTTCTTTTTATTTTATTGCTGAACAACATATCTAATATTATACGGAACTTAAAAGAATGTTCCAGCAAATGCAACAAAAAAAGAGTGGGTAATGTGCCCCGATTACCCTCCCTACTCCCGATACGACAAAAAGTTTGAAAAAAACCTCGCGGCGATAGATGCGTTGTTTAATACGGGGGCGCTGCCAATATACTTTGACTTGACAAAATAGCAGTCTTCGCGCTATTGTCTCCACAGATTTCCCGTCATCCACATTCTCGGAGGAACCTCGAATGAAAATTCTTGCGGTGGCTGCGCATCCAGACGATTTTGAAACGGGGATGGGAGGACTTGCGACACGGCTAATCAAAGCAGGACATACCGTCACTTCGGTGGTGATGGCGGCGGGCACAGATATCAAAGATACGATCACCCGCACAGATGAATCAAAAAATGCTCATGCGGTCCTCGGTATCATACCGGTTTTTGCTCCTTTCTTTATTCGGCAACTCGGGGTACACGAGGACTCGAGGAATATATTTCGCGCTATTATCGAGAGGCTCTCGCCCGATGCCGTCTTCGCAATGTGGGGAATGGACATCCATCCAGACCATCGCGCATCCTCCATCCTCGCCATAGAGCCGTGCCTCCAAAAGGGCGTGAATACGGAACTCTTCGCTATGGAGGTATGCTCAAAACCTGGAGTACCGCAAACGCTTGGCTTTGCGCCAACACACTACTGCGACATCACGGGTACGCCAGCGGACACGAAAACAAAAATGCTCGCCTGCCACAAAAGTCAGGGCTTTGATTTAATCCGCACTGCTCACGATGAACTTGAAAGGAACCGCGGTGCCGAATGTGGCCGTAACCACGCCGAAGCGTTCGTCCGCCTCACTCGCTATGGAGCGCTCCATCCTGAACTCGCAAAAATTCTCATCCCCTCGCCCTTTTTGCTTCCTCGCATGATGGGGATTGACGCGAGACCCTAGTCAAGTAACCCCCTTCACCTGCGCGACTATGTAGTCGCGCTCTTTTTTTGTCATACCTGTGTACATCGGGAGCGCCATCGCGCGGGAGAGGATGTCTTCGGCAACGGAGAACATACCCTTTTTGTAACCAAACTTTTTTTGATAGACCGGCTGGAGATGGCACGGCGGCCAGTAGAGGGAGCCCGTTGCGACACCGCGCTCTTTGAGCGCCACAGCAACATGTTTCTTCTCCTCCTCGCTTTCAAGAAGCAAAAGATATTTGTAGTAACTGTGAACTGTTTTCGGCGGCAATGGAAAAAGTTTTACATGCGATAACTTCGCAAACGCCCTGTCATACGCCGCCGCAATCGCCATCCGTTTTTTCACGATTTCTTTGAGTCGCTTCGTTTGCGCGAGCCCGATGATTGCCTGCGGCTCCGAAAGCGACCAGTCATTGCCGAGCCGTTCCTGAAGCCCCCGCGCTTTTCCTTCGCCGTGGAACCGCACCGAACGGGCATAATCGGCAAGTTTCGCATCATTCGTCGTGAGCATCCCGCCCAAGCCACCCGAAGTGATGACCTTTGTCGCGTAAAACGAAAACGCGGCGGCGTCCCCCCACGCACCCGCGGGAATGCCGTTGCGCGAGGCACCGTGCGCGTGCGAGCCGTCCTCAACGAGGAAAAGTTTGTGCTTTTTTGCAATCTTCCGTATCTCCTCAATATGCGGCGTGATGAGCCCGCCCAAGTGCACGAGGATTATCCCTTTCGTCTTTTTCGTGATTCTCTTTTTCAAATCCACAGGGTCCATGCAGAGCGTCTGCGGGTGCATATCGGCAAGCACGGGCGTTCCGCCCGCGAAAATCACCGCGTTTGAAGTCGCGATGAAAGTATTCGTCGGCGTAATCACTTCTCTGCCGCGCACATCATAGTATTCAAGAATTGTCTGAAGCACCGAGGTCGCGGAGTTCATCCCGACCGCATGCTTCGTCCCCGCGGCTTTCGCAAACTCCGTTTCAAACTCTGTCAAGAATGGTCCATTCCATAGCCGCCCCGAACGGAGCGCCTTCTCGGTGTTTTTGAGGATTGTCTTAATATCCACTTCGGGGATGTATGGTTTGGTGGAGGGAATTTGCATGAATTATGAATGATGAATTAAGAATCAAGAAAAATTTTCTGCCGTTCTCTTTCTTGTTTATTTTACATTTTGTTTTTGAAAAACTTTTAACCTTCTATGGTCGTACTTTTCAACTTGTCCTTTTTGGTTAACTAAAAAAATGCTCATCCTCAACTTATTGCAAACATAATAAGGTATTTTATCTAGTGCGATTTTTTCGAATGATTTTGGGAAAGCTACACCATAATTATATCCACCATAAGGAGATTTTCTGCGCGTATGCATCCTTGAAATTATCTGTCCCAACGCAGAATTAAGAGAACTGCTCCTTGAGCCACCGGGGGACTTAACGCCTTCTTTTGGGTCGCCTTTGCACTCAACTAAATAGTACCACCCGATAGGATTTGGTCTCATTTTCTTTACTTTTATGTCCACGCCATGTTCCCTCAAGCCCGTGGTCGCCACGTCTTCATCGCCAAAACCACTGTTACTCAAAAACTTTCTTACAGATTCTTGAACAAAATCTTCCGATATTATATCTCTATGGCTTCTTTTTTTCATAAACAAAAAATGGTAGTAATGGAAGTTTTATTAGGTGAATTAGGAATTAGATGAATTTAGTAATTCTTTAACCCCCTGCCATAACGACACCTCCGGCTTCCATTCGTAGTATTTCTTCGCTTTTGAAATTGATAACCATCGGTCGGCGGCGATTGTTCCTGCAGAAACGGGCTGGGAGATAATCTCCGGCGGCTTTTTTTTGAGCCGTTTCGTTTCCGCGACGACGAGCCGCGCGATATCCCTTATCGCAGTCGGTTTCCCAGAACCAACATTTATAATAACTTGTCTCTGGTCTCTTGTCTCTTGTCTCTTGTCCCTTGTCCCTTGTCTCTGGTCTCTTGCCCGCCCGACTGAACGACTTAGGTCGTTCGGGCGGGTCTCTGGTCTCTTGAGAATAAGCGCGACAAGCCGCGCGATGTCCCGCACATGCACGAAATCCACTTTTTGTTTCCCGCCGCCATTCAAAATAAGCGGCTTTACATTCCGCGCATTCTCGGCGAATGCGTGAATGACATTCCCGCGAAGCGGCCCAGCTCCAATACCATAGATATTCGCCGGGCGCAGTGTAACAGTTTGTAGACTGTAGACTGTAGACTGTAGACGAGAAATATCCGCCAATTCTTTTTCCGCGAGAGCTTTTAGGGCGCCGTAGAAAGTGTCCGGTTGTAATTCCATCTCCTCTCGAAGCGGCAACGGGCGTTTCGCAAAATTTGAATACACCGCCTGTGTGGAGAAGTGAATGACAAGCGATACTTTATGCTCCTCCGCGGCACGACGAACATTCCGCGTGCCTATGACAATCGCGCGAAGCGCCTCGTAGGGATGTTCCTTGCACCATGACTCCTTGGTCGGGCTCGCGGTGTGGATTATTGCGTAGGCGCCTTTCGTCGCGCGCGAGAGCGCCTTGGCGTCCACCACATCTCCTTCAATCTCTGCCCCGTGTCCAAACCCCACGATTTCATAGTCATCTTTTAGCGCCTCCGCGATTGTCGCGCCAACATACCCCCCCGCGCCGGTTATGAGGATTTTCTTCTTTTTTGTCATCACTTTTTTTGACTGTTGAAGTCAGACTTCAACAGTCGTGAGAAGGTTCACCATGGCCGGAATCCGCGTTTCCAAGCTTGAATGCGCTTTCATCCGCTCGTGGAGAAGCTCACGCATGCGGACGAGTTCTACATCGCTCTTACTAAACAATACTTTTATCTTCTCCGCAAGTGCGCCGGCATTCTGGTAAGGGTAGATCAGCTCGCCCCCGTACTCGCCGAAAAGCTCGCTGAAGGCGTCATTGGCGACCACCGCAAGCGTCCGCGAGGCAAGCCCTTCTAAAACTGTCTTGTCCATGCCGCCAGTAGGGCACATGTTCACGACTGCCGTCGCGCGAGCATAGCAGGCGGACATGTCGCTATATGGCACGCGCCCGTGCATCACGACGACATCGGACAGATTTTTCGCGGCAATGTATTCGCGGAGTTTATGGTCGTATGCGGGCGTCGTCGGCGGACCGACAATATCAACCACAAACTTCCTGTTCCACGATTGTTTTAAAATCCGCGCGGCGTCAACGAGCACATGGACATTTTTTATCGGGGTTATTTTCCCCGCATACAAAAACCGTATCGGCTCGCTCGTCTCTTGCCCGCCCGACTGAACCCCGCCTGAACGAAGCAGTCGGGCAGGGACTTCAGTCGTTCGGGCGGGTCTCTTGTCTCTTGTCTCTTGCCCCGCAAATCGCGCCACCTCTATCCCGTGCCCTATAGGACGCACCTTCTTGCTTTTCACGCGGCAGCCGTCGGGCGTCGTCGTGAAAATGACATGAGCAAACTTTTCCGCAATCCATAGCCGCAGGTTCACCTCAAAATGCACATGCCAGAGCGCCACCCTCTTTCCGAGCAATCGCCAGAGCCAGCCAGCGAGTACCATGTACTCCGTGTTCATATGGACGAAGACGGCGTTGTAATCATTTCGTTCAGTCCATATATAGCGATACAGACGCGCAATATATTTTACTCGTTTTGCCAATTTGAAATTTGAAATTTGAAATTTGAAATTACGCTGTTGCGCCGTGGAAAACCCTCGCAAGGCCGCACCTTGCTCTCTTGTCTCTTGTCTCTTGTCTCTTGTCTCTTCTTTTCCAAGCGACAAAACCCGCACATTGCCGGGCAGTTCGTGGGTCCCTTCTTCAAGGCAAACAACCGTCACAAAATCGCAATGTTTTGCGAACTCAATAATCCACTGATGAAAAAACCCGAGGAGGTCGTCCTCGCGGTCTACTTTTTGCGTAACGATAAGAAGACGCATTTTCTAGTCAATAGTTAGTAATCATTAGTCTTTAGCAGAAAGACCCCAAAACCCGTTCTCTTTCCTATCGACTAACGACTATGGACTATAACGAGCGCTTCTTCTTTTTGACAGGAGCGTTAGAGGCAATCAACTTTTCATTCAACTTGTCAACCGTTTCAAGAAGCGCCATGGGCGATTTCATCGCGCGCGCCTTCTGGATGAGCGCCTTGGTGTCTTTGGGAAGGCATTTCCCGCCGTAGCCGCGATACCCTTTGTGGAAAATCTCCAGATGGCTTCTGCCGACCCGTTTATCCGCCGCCGCCGCCTCTTTAATGATTTCGTAGTCGGCGCCGAGCTTCTGACAGAGGTCGTACATCTGGTTTGCGTAGACAACTTTCGTCGCAAACCAAGTATTGTTGAAATACTTGACCATCTCCGCCTCCGTCGCGGGCATAATCCGTTCAAACGGCGCGAGGGGAAGAATCTGCACGACATCCCCCGCGACAGAAAAGCTCTCTTTTGTGTACCCCATAATCTGCCGGTCGGGGTAGCGCATGTCCTGGTCCGCCGTCACTTCGGTCAAAAACTCCGGGTTGAAAAACACCTTATGCTGTGGATATTTTTTCTGGAAATATTCGGTTGTTCCGGGGATAACGGTGGATTTTATAACAACAATTTTCTCCCCTTTAATTTTTGAAAACACCTCTTCAACAATAGAAATGTCAAACCCCTTCTTTTTCTCGTCATAGGGCGTCGGGACACAGATGAAGAGGATGTCCGCTTTACTCACTTCCGCCATGGAGCCAAGATTCTTCCCCGAATCAAAAAGAAGCGGCTTCTCAAGAACATGCGCAAGCGCGCCGCCGACCATGCCGACGCCAATAATGCCTGTCGTAAACTTTTTCGGAGATTGTGCGATAGTCCTTTTTTGCATAAGCGGGAAAACGATTTTTGAAATGAGTTCTAATTCTAAATCAAAAAGCAAAAAATATGCAAACGATTGTGCATAGTAGAACACACGGCATAGAGAAAAAGTGCTGCTACAGAAGCGCGGCGATGGCGTGCGCAAGCTTATCCGAATCATGGCGGATTAAACTCCGTTTCAGCACATCGCCCGACGCCTTTTTAATTTCTTCCTGCGCAAGAAAGTCGCCCCGCATGACCGTGTATGCGCCCTGCGCACCGTCAAGGTCATCTCCTACCGGAAAGCCCTGTTGCGCTTCGTAGCGGGAAAGCACATCTCCCGGAAGCGGCGTTTTGTTCACGAGTACGGCATCGGGAGAGCGGCCTATGTACCGCGCCACTTCTTCCACATGCGCGCGCGCAGAAAGCCCGTGCGTCTGGCCGTACTTCGTCATGAGATTTACAATCTGCACGATACGGGCGGGCGACGCTTGGAGCGCCTCCCGCACGCCGGGGACAACAAGCGCCGCAAGAGTGCTCGTGTAGAGGTCGCCGGGGCCGACGACAATGCAATCCGCCTGCGCAAGAGTGTCTTTCACTTCTCTTGTTGTTTCGGCGGTGGTGGGCTCTACGGAAAGTTCGCCGATGCGGAGCGCCCCGTTATGCCCCTCCGCGGGCTCGTCTATATGCGCTTCGCCGCGGACGACCGCGCCGTCTTCATACCGCGCAACGAGCGTCAACTTTTCTTTGGAAACAGGGAGCACCTTGCCGCGCACGCGGAGCACCTTCGCCGCAAGCGCTATCGCCGCCTCCTCGGAACCGGCGATGTCTGTCATCGCGACGAGAAAAAGATTTCCGAAATTGTGGCCGCTTAATCCAGTCCCTTTACTGAACCGATGGAGAAAGAGGTTGCGAAGAATGGCGCTCCCCTCGCTGTCGTCGGCAAGCGCGACAAGCGCTTGCCGAAAATCCCCCACGGGGAGGTAGCCGAACTC
>Ga0209541_10001078_pt1 | contig 54376 bp, 51 predicted proteins | sample RifCSPlowO2_01_FD_184027 | JGI IMG/M metagenome (GOLD analysis project Ga0209541, IMG submission 184027) | Groundwater microbial communities from Rifle, Colorado - Rifle CSP2_plank lowO2_0.1 (SPAdes) (version 2) | ecosystem: Environmental > Aquatic > Deep subsurface > Groundwater | place... | reverse complement strand
ACAACAAACAACAAACAACTGACAACTTACAACAAACAACAGAAAACAAATTTGCGGCATGGGCTCCAATGATGATTCGCGTTGGTTTGGCGCTTTCGCTTCTGCTCTCCGGATATCAAAAAGTCGTTGGTGACGGATTCCTCATCGGTTGCGTTGAGTTAGTATTCGCGGTATTCTTATTAGGAGGATTCCTGATCAGATTCGTCGCGCCGCTGTTTGTGCTTTTAACCATATGGAATCTGTTTGCGGCGATCGCTGAACGCGGACTTTTCGTGCAAGGGATTCTGCCTGACCCGACGCTCACGCGCGACATTGGCGTCATCGGCGCCGCACTCGCCTTGTGGGCGCTGGGAGTAGGGAGGTTCAGTATAGATGGAATAATGAATAAGGAATCAAGAATTATGAATCAGATTTCCCATTCATAGTTCATAGTTCATAATTCCTCATTCGGTAACAATGAATGTTCCGGTTTGCTGATAGTGTCCTTCGCCGCATGGGACAGAGCAGTAGAAACCAAACGCTCCCGCCTTGGAAGCGGTAAATTCAATGATGGTTTCGCGCTTGGGGAAAAGCCGTTTGTTGATGCCAAATTGTTCAAGCGCGAAGCCGTGATCGTATGAGTCCTCGTTGAAAATCTTAAGAACCACCGTATCGCCGACTTTGGCTTCAATGACCTCGGGTTCCCACTTCCATGCGTTTTCCAGCACCCGCACCCGCACATCAAGCACCTTGCCCGATGCTTTCACCGGGGCGATTTCGGCGGGACGGTAAAAGTTTTGATAGACGATGCCGCTGGCAATGAGGAAGGCGGCAAAGATCAGCATTTTGGTGAATTTATTCATCCCGTTAGAAGTTTGCGTATTCATGCAATATAATCCAATAAGATATACTTAATTTTTTATTTTCCGTTGAAGCATATTTTTACAGCGACTTCTAACGGGATTCATATAACAATAAATATGTTAGAGCGAAAAATATACAAGGTTAGAGGAATGCACTGCGCGGCGTGCTCAAATCTGATCAATAAGTTTCTTATCAAACAAAAGGGCGTCAAGGAGGCAAACGCCAGTTTCGGTTCCGAATCGCTCAATGTCGCGTACGATCCGTCGGAGATCACGCCCGAGCAGATGAACGCGGCGCTCGGCAAAATGGGTTACTCCCTCATTATAACCGAAGAAGAAGAAAAAAGCGAAAAGCTTTTTGAGCAAGAGCGGTTGCGGGAAATCCGGAGCTTAAAGAAACGCGCCATTATCAGTTTTATTTTATCCTCGCCAATCATCGTTTATTATATGGCGGTGCATATGCTTAATCTGGAACATATTCACGCGTTTTGCATGGGTGGCGGCGGATTGGTGGTCGGACTGGCCACAGGGTGCCAAGGCGGATGGTTCTTGGATTTAAACTGGATTTTCTTTGCTATGACGACGCCGGTGCAGCTTGGGGTGGGTTGGATTTTCTACCGCAACGCGTGGACGGCCATCAAGGTCGGTTCTGCGTCTATGGATGTGCTGGTGGTGCTTGGTACGACATCGGCTTACGCCATTTCGGTTATCGGATTTCTTTTTTCGGATGTAGCATTTTTAAACCAGTACTGGGGCGGACTTGATCATCCCTTCTGGGAATCGTCCGCCGCGCTGGTGTCTTTCATTGTGTTGGGGAGGTATTTTGAAGCGCGCTCAAAAGGACGGGTGGGTTCTGCCATCCAAAAGCTCATGGGGCTGGCTCCCAAAACGGCGATCGTAGTGAGAGATAATAAAGAAATGGAAATCCCGGTGAAAGACTTGGCGAAAAACGACGTGTTTTTGGTAAAGCCTGGCGCGAATGTGCCGACGGACGGCGTTATTTTGGAAGGAACATCGTCCATTGACGAAAAAGTGGTGACAGGTGAATCCATTCCAGTGGATAAAAAAGAGGGAGACGAGATCATCGGCGCGACGACCAACACCTACGGTCTTTTAAAGTGCCAAGCAACAAAAGTCGGGAAAGACACGCTGTTGTTTCAGATTGTACGGATGGTGCGCGAGGCGCAATCGTCCAAGGCGGAGATTCAAAATGTCGCCGATCAGGTGTCGGAGCGGTTTGTGCCGGCGGCAATTGTGATCGCGCTTTTGGCGTTCGCGTTTTGGTATTTCGTCATGGGGCTTGAGCCGATCCCCGCGCTTTTATTTATGACGGCGGTGCTGGTGGTGTCGTGCCCGTGCGCACTGGGGTTGGCGACGCCGACCGCGCTTATGGTGGGTACGGCGCGCGGAGCGCAATCGGGAATTCTCATTAAAGGCGCCAAAGCGCTTGAGAGCGCGCACAAGATTACCGCCGTGGCGTTTGACAAAACAGGCACGCTCACGAAAGGCAAGCCGGAGGTGACGGATGTCGTGGCGTTTTCCGGCCGGTCTAAGGAAGAAGTGCTACGTATTGCCGGTTGCGTGGAGCGCGGCTCGGAACATCCGCTGGCGCAGACCATCGTAAAAGCGGCCGCCAATCCCCCGGAACCGCAAAGTTTTACCGCGCTCACCGGCCGCGGCGTGCGCGCGGTTTGCGATGGGAAAACGGCGCTCGTTGGCAACGAACTCTTGATGTCGGAAAACAAAATTGACGTTTCTTCGCACCAGAAAGAATACGAAGCTCTGCAGGAGCAAGCGAAGACGGTGGTGTTTGTGGCCGAAGACGGAAAAGTGGTCGGCCTGATCGCGCTGGCCGATACGCTCAAAGATTACGTTCGGGAGGCGATCGCGGAACTCAAAAAAATGAAAAAAGAAGTGATTATGATCACCGGCGACAATGAAAAAACGGCCAAAGCAATCGCTCAAAATCTTGGCATTGACACCTACTTCGCGAAAGTGCTTCCCGAAAAAAAGGAAGAACTCATCGCGGGGCTTCAGCAAAAAGGCAAGGTGGTCGCGATGGTCGGCGACGGCATCAACGACGCGCCCGCGATCGCGAAAGCGGATCTCGGTATTGCGGTCGGCTCGGGCACCGATGTCGCCATTGAAACGGGAGACATTATTCTTATCAAGGACGATTTGCGGGACGTGGTGACGGCGATTGACCTTTCACGAAAGACGATCCGCAAAATCTGGCAGAATTTTTTCTGGGCGTTCGCGTATAATGTCATCGCTATTCCGATTGCCGCCGGGTTTCACTTATTCATCACGACCAGCGGCAGTGAGCCGCTCGCCTGGGTGGTGAGCGTAGCGCAGTTGCTTGGTCCCACGTTCGGCGTGATATTTGAGAATCTTTCGCAGTCATCTCTGCGTCCCGAAATCGCCGGCTTTGCCATGGCGTTCTCTTCCGTATCGGTCGTCACTAATTCACTCTTGCTGAACCGCTACAGAGAACCGAAATTTGCCCGACTGACAATTGACAACAAACAATGGTCAAAAAAACATACAACATAGAAGGGATGCATTGCGGGGCTTGTTCCACGGGCATTGAGCTGTTTTTGTCTAATACCGAGGGGGTCACATCGGTAAAAGTGGGTTGGGAATTAAAAAAGGGTGAGGTGGAATATGACGAAACAAAACTCAAAGACGAGGATATTATCAAGATAATAGAAGAAGCCGGTTTCAAGGCGAACGTTCAGCAATAAAGAAAAACGGTGTCAGGTACCCTTTTAGTCTTATCTGACGCGCCGGAAAAAACAAGTTTTATTTCCCGTATGGCAGGCGCCCGAACCGTTTTGTCTGACGACATACGCCAAAGCGTCGCCGTCGCAGTCTAGTAAAACTTTTCGTACTGTTTGCGTGCTCCCGCTCATTTCGCCTTTTACCCATATTTGCTTGCGCGAAGTGGAATAATAAGTGGCCAGGCCCGTTTCCAGTGTTTGGAAATACGCTTTTTCGTCGGCGTAAGCGAGCATCAAGATCTCTTTGGTGGTTTCGTCCTGCGCGACTACCGGCACCAGACCGCCCCGTTTTTTGAAGTTAGGTTTTAAACTTTCCATAAATCAATCAATTATTTTATTCAACGGATATTCAACTATTTTTTCCGCTCCGATTTTTTTGAAAAGCGGAATCAGTTTTTTCACTTCATTTTCTTCCAATATTGCCTCAAGCGCGACCCAGCCTTTTTCCGATAAATCGGCGACGGTTGGCTTGTTTGATGGCGGGAGAGCGCTGATGAGCGCGCGCAGATTTTTCTTTCGCGAATTCATCTTAAGCCCGACCATATTTTCAGCCGCGAGCGCCCCTTTCAAAAGCAGGGCGATGTTTTCCATCTTTTCCCGTTTCCATTTGCTTTGTTGGGCGGATCGATTGGTTATCAGGCGGGTGGTTGATTCCATGATTACCCCGATAATTTTTAAGTTGTTCGCTTGCAGTGATTTGCCCGAATCCACCAGCTCCGCGATGGCGTCGCAAAGCCGCGGTGGCTTTGATTCCGTCGCGCCCCAGGAAAATTCTACCGAGGCGCGGACGTTGTTTTTCTCAAGATATTTTTTCGTCACGCTCACCAGTTCGGTCGCTATTCTTTTGCCTTCCAGTCCCTCGATCGTTTTTATCGGGGAATTTTCCGGCACCGCCAAGCACAGAGAAACCGGATTAAAGCCCTTTTTAGAATATATCAATTCGCCCAGCTCAATTACCCCAGCGTTTCTTTCCTTAATCCAATCACTGCCGGTAATGCCGAAATCCAAAACCCCTTGCTCCACATATATTGGAATCTCCTGTGCGCGGATAAGCAGGCATTCAATTTCCGGATCGTCTATGGAAGGAGAATACGATCGGTCTTCCAAAGAGATTCTGAATCCGGCCTTGCGGAAAAGCACCAACGTCGCTTCTTTCAGACTGCCCGCCGGCAGCCCGATTATTAATTTTTCAGATTTATTTTTATTGGTCATATTTTTGATTTAAATTATTAACGCAAAACAAAAAACCCCGCATGGCGGGGCTTCCATAAAAATACTATATAATTTTTGCTTTAATGACGAAAAACAGCCTCGCTATGCGTGGAATTACGAATATGAGTATGTAATTGAATGCCCTTGAATTTCTTCATATATTTTTATGCTAATATGAATTATATAAAAAGTCAAATTACAAAAAGCCGGTAGCGCATATTTACACTACCGGCTTTAATTACACTTTTCCACTGCCATCGCATGCATCACAGTCAACATATTTACGGCCATAGCATTCAGTGCAATCGTCAAACCCGCCGACACCCAGAGTCAAAAGATCAGCCACATGGTCTACTACACTGCCTGTAACACCTGAACCATCGCAAGTAGGACAAATCATTTTTCCACTTCCATCACATTTTTTACATGTTGCCATAACCACCACCCCCTTTCTGTTATAAAATTTACTATAAAGAGCTAAAATTGGTGTATTTTATTAATGTTTTTCACAAACAAGTGAACATACTCCCGCGCATTGATATTTACCATAGATCAAATAAAAAGTCAAATTCTGAAATTGGCGATAGTTTATGATATAATGCAAAATATGACAACTAAAATAATATTTGTGACAGGGAATAAATATAAAGTTGATGTTGCTCGGAAGTCTTTAGTCGGTAGCGGTATTGAGCTCGTGCAGAAAAAGATGGAAACGCCTGAAATTCAGAGCGGATCGGTTGAGGAGATTGCCGCGTTTTCGGCAAAATGGGCGGCCGATTCTTTAAACAAACCGGCAGTTGTGTCGGACGGCGGTTGCTATATAGAGGCTCTTAATGGTTTTCCTGGTCCGTTTATCAAATACATAAACAAGTGGTTGTCGGCAGAGAATATGATTAATTTAATGCGAGGCGAAACGAACAGGCGAGTGATGTGGAGTGATTGCATCGCTTATTGCGAGCCAGGTAAAAAGCCTAAGACTTTTGTGTGTAATTTCAGAGGCGAGGTGGCAACCAAAGCGGGCAAGGTGATGTTTAGAAAAGATTACGGTTTTATTGACACTATTTTTATTCCAAAAGGATATTTAAAGACATTATCTGAATTGCCAATGAAGGATTATCTTAATTTCTGGACTATGCCGGAAGGAGATGATAACTGGCCGCGTCTTGGCGAGTATCTAAAAAAGCGGGCGGAAACAAAAATAAAATCATGAGAGCGGTTGGTGTTATAATTCGAAATGGCAAGGTTTTGCTGTTGCGTCGTATTAAAAATGGCCAGGAATATTATTGTTTCCCGGGCGGTGGCATTGAAAAAGGGGAAACTGCTGAAATAACGATGAAAAGAGAAATAAAAGAAGAGCTAAGTTTGGATGTCCAAAGTTATGAAAAATTATTTGACATTGTAAATTTAGGCGGTAAGGAATTTTATTTTTTGGTAAAAAATTATTCAGGCGAACCAAGGCTTGGCGGGCCGGAAAAAAAGCGAATGAATGAGCAAAATCAATATTACATAGAATGGATTGATTTTCCAGAATTGGGCAAAATAAGCAATCTTTATCCGGAAGAAGCGGTTAAAAGGTTATTTCAGACATTTAGTCTCTAAGTCAATAAGAAATTGCGTTTTTGGGCGGATTGGTGTAGTATTTAAGCAATGCGTAATTACCAGATTCTATTTCTAAGAGGGCAGGGAGGCCGCGAAAAAGCGCTAAAAATGGCGTGGAAAAACTATTTTTAATTTTTGTTAATACAATGGACAACTTGGAAAAACGAAGATTTTTTTCAGACGAAAAGGCGCGTCGGCCGGCGCGGAGGCGATCAACGCTTTTGACAGCGCGCTAAAAGAGCTGTTTTTTGTGGAAAATCCCCGCCTGAAGAAGAATATGCCGGAAGCGGCCGGAGCGCTCGGCGAGTTTTTAAAAGGCCACGATATTCGCAATGCCCCCACCTATTTTTTAGCTATGCGTTCTGATTGGAGCATGTAATTTTTTATTGTTTTTTAATGATTTTTGGTAAAATTATTATGTTTATACTTTGAATTACGAAATACATGGATTTGTCATTCTGAGCTTGCGAAGAATCTCTGAAAATTAAGCAAAATACTAGATTCTTCGGTCGCCGACTCCCTCAGAATGACGCAAAAAATATCATTTCGTAATTCAAAGTTTTTATACTGTTTTGCAATTACACATGAATATATGGAAAATATTATTACCATAGGAAGAGGGCGATTGTTGTGTCTTGAAGATGGTAAAAAAATCGCCAGAAATAACGCAAAAATCATATTCAGCAAAGAGACATTTCCAGCAATGCGTAAATCGCGGGAGGTGCTTTTGAAGTTCGTTAATAATCGTACGCCGGTATATGGTTTAAGCACGCAGTTTGGTAATCAGGCGAATTTTCTGGACGATAATATAAAGAATGATGATACGGATTATTTTCATTCTTTGAGAGAGCGTCAGTGCAATCTCATAAAATCACACAACATTAGCCTCGGAGAAGAGTCGCCTGAAGAAGTGGTGCGTTCTGCTATGTTGTTGCGTGCTCATTGCCTTGCGCAAGGTCATTCTGGAGTGCGGCCGGAAACCGTGGAGTCGCTTTCCCTATTTCTCAATAAAGGCGTACATCCGGTTGTTCGGCACTATGGATCTATTGGCGCAAGCGGAGATCTTATTCCTCTGTCGGGTATTGCCGCCGCGCTTACGGGAGAAGATACCCATGTATATTATAGAAGAAAAAGAATGAAGGCGATCGTAGCGCTTCGCGTGGCGGGAATTAAAAAACTTCAAGTGGAGTTGCGCGAAGGACTCGCGCTTATCAACGGCACTTCGTTTGGGACGGCTATCGCTTCGTTGGCGGTTTTTGATTTACGGCGGCTGTTTCCGCAAATGCTTTCCGCGATCGCTATGGCACTTGAATCGCTTACCATTATCGGAAGCGCTTACAATCCGTTTGTGCACAAACTGAAAGGCCACAAAGGGGAAATTGAAGTAAATGAATTTCTCAATGAATTTTGGGACGGGAATCGTCTGATTAGAAGTCTGACGGATGTAAGAACGGAAACGCTTTCTTTTTTTGAATCTAACGGCAATGGGCGCGGGGAGGCAAAGAGTTTGCAGGATTACTATTCGTTGCGCGCAGTCCCACAAGGATTTGGGGCATTCAAAGAAAATTTGGAGCGTTCAGTGGTGTGGGTGGAAAATGAAATGAATGCGGTAAGCGACAATCCGGTGGTCAGTATGAATCCGGAAAAAGTATATCATTGCGCGAATTTTATGGGGTATTACGTGACCGAAGCGAGCGATGTTTTGAAAATGGACATCGCGCAGGCTTCGTCGTGGTTGCACGCTATTTTAGCTAACATGGTGCACTACCGAAAAAGTTCCGGTCTTTCTGCCAATCTAGTAAAGCGACCACAGATACACAACGGATTTCGACCGCTCCAGATACTTGCCGCTGCGCTGGCGGTGCAAAATCGCAAGCTTGCGCAAGCCCAGCAGGTGTTTATGATTCCGACCGAGGGAGATAATCAAGATGTCAACAGTCTGGCGACGCATGCCGCGTTTGATTTACGCGAAGCTGTGTCCAATCTCGAACGGCTGACTGTTATTTTATTACTTGCCTCGGCACAGGCATTGGAATTGCGCGGCATTGCCAAAGCGGGCGCGCGAGCAAGACGTATCGTAAAAACAATCCGCGGCGAATCTTCTTTTCTGGAGGCTGATCGCCCATTACTTGAAGAAATGGAAGCGGTTACCCAGCTTTTACGTGAAGAGAAAGTATAGTTTTATAATTCATTATGAGCAACGAATCCAATATCTTTTCCGCTTTTGATTTTAAAAAAGATCGAAATTGGATTGATTGGTTCTATCGATTTGATATCGCAAAATTTGAAACTCTTTTGAGAACGAAAAACGAATCGTTCTGGCAAAAAGCGGGTGAGCGCCGCGCGCTTGAGCTTTTCCATGCGGCTGCCGAGCGAGTGCCCGCTTATAAAGACTTTCTTAAAAAACACGGCATTCGCCACATGGAGATAAAGACGATCTTAGACTTTCGGGGCGTTCCTCTTACCGACAAAGAAAATTATATTCAAGCATATCCGCTTAAAAAAAGATGCTGGGACGGATCGCTCGCTCGCCAAGCAGTGATTCCGGCAAGTTCCGGTACTAGCGGCGAGCCGAAGTTTTGGCCCCGTGGCGGTTTTCAGGAATTTGAGGCGGGCGTGATCCATGAGCTTATTTATAAAAATATTTTCCACATTAATAAGCATAAGACACTTGCGCTTATCGGTTTCCCGATGGGGGTGTATGTTTCCGGCGTGGCGACAGTTTTGCCGACATGGCTTGTCGCCAATAAAAAATATGACCTCACGCTGATGAGTATTGGCAATAATAAAAGTGAAATGCTCCGCGCCGTCAGAAACCTTTATAAAGATTACAGTCAAATTCTTCTGATAGGCCATCCTTTTTTTATCAAAGACGTCATTGAAGCGGGCAAGAACGAAGGTGTGTTGTGGTCAAAGATGAAGTTAGGGCTTATGTTCTGCAGTGAAGGGTTTAGTGAAGGATGGAGAAGGTATATTTTAAAGCAGGCAGATATGTCTTTCGGCCGTAATATGGCAGTGAGCACATATGGTTCATCAGAAATGCTGCTTATGGGGCACGAAACGCCGTTGAGCGTTTTCGTACGAACCGCTCTTGAGAAAAACACAACTATCGCGCAAAAAATGTTTGGAGATATCGCTATGCCCGATCTATTTCAGTACAATCCGTTGTTTCGGTATATTGAATCTGTGCATGATGATTTAGTGTTTACTTCAGCAAGCGGGATTCCTCTTGTGCGATTTAATCTTCGGGATAGCGGGAAAGTGATTCCGTTCGTCTCTATAAAGAAAATCATTAGTAAAACAAACGCGGACGACTGGGAATTGCCTTTCGTGGCATTACGGGGGAGAAGCGACCAAACGATTGTGTTTTACGCGGCGAACATTTATCCCGAACATGTCAAGGCTGGGCTTGACGATGTAAAGTTTTACGGCAAACTGACGGGAAAATTCGTGATGCGGAAAGATTATCTTAAAAATATGGACGAATTTCTGGAGATCAATATAGAGCTGACGAAAGAAACAAAGACGCGCAGTAGTCTTGCCGCCGCGATTCAAAAAGAAGTTGTAAAAAAGTTGCGGAAAATTAATATGGAGTATCTCGATGCCTCAAGCCGCTTTGGGGAAAAACTTATTCCACGAATTATTTTGTGGTCGTACCAGCATGAAAAACACTTTCGTCCGGGTCTAAAACATAAATATATAGCAAAACAATAAAATTATGAATACCAACATTGAAGATGTTTTCAAAAACGGTAGCAAGCCAAATGTTTCTTCGCGACCTATCATATTCAATGTAAGTGCTCCAGAAGAATTGGCGGCGTTGAACAAGTTGTATGTTGAAGGACTGGCGCGACACATAATTGACGATTACGAAGAACAGCAACGTGAATATTTTCAAATTCAAAATCCGACACAAGTTTTCGCATCAAACTTTGAAGAACAATTTACGGCGCATCTCGCGAAGCTTCGGGAGCAAATGCCGTTGCGGCGGCACGGGCGATGGGCGTATTTTCCGTGGATCTCTACGCTCGCCCATATTTTGGAAGACGAATCGTTTCAGTCGGTGCGAATGGCGCGCAACAGAAACCTTATCACCAAAGAAGAGCAAGAAAAGTTTTATAATTCCACAGTCGGCGTAGCTGGTTTAAGTATTGGCAACAGCGTGGCGCTTGCCATTGTTTTACAAGGAGGGGCAAAGCGCATTCGGCTTGCCGACCACGATCGGTTGGCGCTTTCAAATCTAAACCGCATTCGTTCCGGTGTTGATAATCTTGGCGTGCTAAAGGTTGAAATGACGGCGCGGCAAATTTATTTGCTAAATCCCTACGCCGAAGTTGAGCTGTTTCCTGATGGATTAAACAAGGAAAACATTGAAAGGTTTTTCGGCGGTCCGCCCGCGCTTGATGTTGTGGTGGATGAAATAGACAATTTGGCGGTGAAATATCTTATCCGCGAACAAGCGCAGAAACATAAAATTGCCGTGGTGATGGGCGCTGACAACGGCGATAATGCGGTAATTGATATAGAGCGCTACGATAAAAACTCGGCGCAAGAATTTTTTCATGGAAGAATAGGCAGGGTCACATATGATGAACTTGCCAAGCTTGATAAGATCGGCACCGGCAAAAAAATAGTTCAACACATCGGTATTGAAACGGTTACCGAGCAAGCACACTCATCTTTCATGGAAATCGGCAAAACTCTTGTGTCGTGGCCGCAGCTTGGAGGCGTGGCGCTTTTAAATGGGTGCGCGATTGCTTATTGTGTGCGAAAGATTTTAAATAAACAGCCGCTGGAACCAAACCGCGCGCTTATTTCTTTAGATGAGAAACTGATTCCAAACTACAATTCTCCAAAAGAAATTAAAAAAAGGGACAAAGTTTCCAATGAATTTAAAAAATTTTTGAACTATAAATAAAAATATGCAAAACGAAATCAAAAAAATTCTTGAAGTTGCGGTAAACGCCCCATCGGGTGAAAATGCCCAGCCGTGGCGGTTTACGGTAAAGGACAATCAAATATTTATTTTCAATATTTCCAAAAGAGACCAGTCGCTTTACAATTTTAGTCAAAAAGGATCTTTGGTGGCGCACGGAACGTTGATAGAAAACATAGTCATCGCCACTTCGCAAAACGGCTATAAAGCGGACATCAGTTTGTTTCCCGACTTACAAGAGCCGAATTTAACAGCTGTCATAAAACTGGTTGAAACAAATCCAACGGAAGAACGATTTTATCCATTCATCAAAGAGCGGGCTACTAACCGAAAGCCGTATGAAAATAAAAAGTTGAACGAAGGGCAAAAAAGAAGTTTTTTGAACGCGCCGGAAGAAGTGGGCGGAGGAGGAAAAATAATATTGGTTGACGAGGAAGATAAAAAAAGAGCGTTGGGCGAAGCGGCAAGCGTAAACGAGCGGGTGATGTTTGATAATCAATTTTTGCACAATTTTTTCTTTAATCACATTAATTGGACGGAAGAAGAGGAAAAAGAAAAACGAATCGGATTTTATATTAAAACGTTGGAACTCCCTCCGCCGGCGCGGGTTTTATTTAAAATAATCAGATATTGGCCGGTGATGAAAATATTTAATCTGCTGGGATTCGCAAAAATGGCGGCTAAAGGTAACGCCAAGCTTTACGCGACTGCTGGAGCATTCGGCGCGATCGTGGTGGATGGAGACAGCTCGCGCGACTTCATTAATGCCGGCCGTCTGATGCAAAGAGTATGGTTGAAAGCAACTAAAATGGGGTTGGGATTTCACCCGGTTACCGGCATTTTATTTTTAGCTCGGAGAGTGATAGCTGGGGAAACAAAAGAATTATCGGAGACACATATCCAACTCATTAAGAAATCGCACGAAACAATCAAATCGGCGTTTGGCGCGGAAAACGGCGTCATCGCCATAGTCTTCCGCGTCGGCTATGCCGAAAAGCCGAGTGCTCGCTCGTCAAAACTCCCGCCGGATATAGAGTGGGAGTAAGATGTCAGGATATTGACAATGGTGATACACTTTTGATACACTAAGCGTGTTATCATATTATCGCAAAAAACATGTCCACGACCAAAAGAAGATTAAATATCAGTCTGTCTCCGGAAACGGATCTGATGGTCCGCCAACTAGCCAAAAGAGATTATATGCCGGAAGCCACGAAAGTGAGCCAATTGCTTGAGGTTGCTCTTGAAATTGATGAGGACGCGGTATGGGACGCGATAGCCGCCAAAAGAGATAAAAAGAACGCGAAATTTCTTTCTCATAAAAAAGCATGGGAGTGATTTTTGATATTCTTTATCACGAAGTGGTCGTCAAAGATGATATTCTTAAATTGTCTTCGTTTTGGAAGGCGAAAATAAAAACGGCGATTGAGAATAAATTAACGGAGCATCCCGAATTATTCGGAAAACCGCTTCGGAAATCTCTAAAGGGATATCGCAAATTGAGGGTAGGCGACTATCGGGTGATTTTCAGAATTGAAAAAATGGCGATAAAAATTCTTGCTATCCAGCACCGCTCGGTGGTTTATAAAATAATAAACAGGAGAATATTATAGCTCGCGTTAAAATGAAAAACTCTCACGGCATTATGAGAAAATATTTATCTCGGATTAAAAAAATCAAAAAACAACTCTATTTCTTGCAAAAGGAAGATTTTAAACCCGCTCTTGACGGCACTAATTATAAAGTTTTCCTTTCGCAAAACTATGTTATTCGCTTCCGAGATGACAATCCCCATCTTTTAATAAGAGAAGCGATGTTTTTAAAACAGGCGAATTATTCGTTAATACCAAAGGTTTTGTGGGTAGGTAGGATTGATAAATCAATGGCTATGATAGAAAATCGATTGCCCGGAAAAACAATAAATTTAATCTGGCCATCTCTTTTAAAAACGGATCAAAAAAGAATCGTTAAGCAAATTGTAGAATTTATTAAATATTTAAGAGCTCAAAGGATGAGTTATTTTTATTCGGTAAACACCGGCAAAAAATATCAGAGCTTCTTAAGTTATTTAAACGACGGCGTTGATCAAAAAATTATTAATATTCAAAAATATGATATAACCAAGAAACTTTTAGAAGATTTACTGCTGATAATTAACAATCCAAAAAATAGAAAATTATTTGCTCGCAAGGCGGTTGTCACACAAGGAGATCTGATCATTCACAATTTATTATCTGACGGTAAAAAATTAACCGGGGTATTGGATTGGGAGCTTGCTCAACTAGGAGATCCCGATTATGATTTGTGCCGTCTTTTCTATTATCAAGAGTGCGCGAAAGCTTATCAAGAGAAAGGCGCTGACGAAACTTTTGAGTCTGACTATATGGATAAATTAATCTCGGCTATTCTAGACAGCGGTCTTATAAAAAACGAAAAAAAGTTTTATGAAAAATACAAGGTCGTGCGGGCATTTTTTTATCTGAATGCTTTAAATTGGGCGGCGCGCTCCAGGTTTCCGAAGAAAAATATTCAAGAACTCATTGATCAATGGAACAAAAAAACAGGTCAAGCATCTTTTATTGCTTGACCTGTTAATGTCGTTGCATGATTATTTGCAACGGGTTCGTCTGCCTAGGAAATATGATCCGCGAACCATTGGGATCATTTTGAAAATCTTGATTTTTTTAACTATGATTTTCTTCATTGTGCCTTTACCTCCTTTCCAGCGCCAGATCTGTGTCTGATGTTTTGTTATGGTCTTGATGCATGTAGTCAATAGCAAGAGCTTTTGTGATTGAGCGATAAAAGTCACACATGTCGTCAAAGAGTTTTTCTTGTTGTTTACCATTTGAGCGGTTCAGCATTGCCGAAATGAATTTTGCAAACTGTGCTCCCGTTTTCTCTTATAAGAGTTATGTAGTAATCAATACATTTTTTTGCCGTATCCCAACTCATATTTAATGATTCTTGGTTATTGCCTGTTGATTGGAAGTGAATGCACTGACCGCACGCGAAATTACAAGCGTTGCTTATTTCCAGTCCCATGCGATCCACTATTTTGCCAGAGCAAACTTTACGCAGATGTTGATCCTTTTTCTTTTGCAAGATTTTTCTTTCATCAACGCCGTTTTCTATAATGAAGAAAGCATCCATGAATTCTTTGGCAATATTCTGAGCATTGTCGTCGCAAGCGTTTGAAGCCTCGTTTAATGTAATCGGTTCCCGGAAAAGATTCAAAAAACGCACGCCCTCATCATTTATAATTCTAGGATTACCGAAAAGAGAATGAAAAATCATTATTTTACCGGATGATTTGTCCTTTATAACGCGGAAATAAGGTGATAATACATATCTTTTCATAACATACCTCCCCATTGTTTTGATTGTTAAAGTCCTATATTACGCTGATCTTGGCTTTATTAAGCCAAAAGTAACGCAATGTCTATTGTGTCGCCTATGCTAATCCACCTTAGTAAATTCTGTCAAGGTCGTTGATTTTCTCGTGTTATGGTAAAATTTAGTTTATGAATATGAGCAAATCTAAAATGACCGCCAAAAAACCAACATTCCCAAAACGCGTTCCAGAGCCAAAGGAGATGGGGAGGGAAGAGATGAAGGTGTTTTATGTTGTAATGTATAATTGTAAATACAATTGACAATTTGTAAAAGAAGCGTATAATGCCTAATATGATCAATCGTAATGCTATCCCGACACTCAAAAAACTAGCAAAAAGTTATCCGGTTGTTACCATAACGGGTCCGAGACAATCAGGGAAGACGACTTTGGCAAAATTTGTTTTTAAAAGCAAGCCGTATGTTTCATTGGAAGACCCGGATAAGATGGAGTTCGCCAGCGAAGATCCGCGAGGGTTTTTAGCCCAATATCCCGATGGAGCGGTGCTGGATGAAGTCCAGCGCTGCCCGCTTCTTTTTTCTTATATCCAAGGCGTAGTGGATCAGGATAAACGACCGGGACTTTTTATTTTGACCGGTTCCCAGCAATTCGGGCTTATTTCCAAAATTACCCAGTCATTGGCGGGCAGGACGGGCATACTGCATCTTTTGCCGTTCTCTATGAAGGAAGCTAAAGCCGGCGGAATACTGCCAAAGAGTTTGGACGAAATACTTTTTGAAGGTCTTTATCCTCCCATTTATGATAGAAAGATTCCGCCCTCAAGCTGGTACGCCAATTATGTTTTTACTTATATTGAAAGAGATGTGCGGCAAATGGTGAACGTGCGTGATTTAGCCACTTTTCAGAAGTTCATCAGAATGTGCGCGGCCAGATGCGGGCAGATGCTTAATCTTTCCGGATTAGCGAATGATTGCGGCATCACGCACAATACGGCCAAGGCGTGGATATCGGTTTTGGAAGCGAGTTATGTTATTTTTTTGCTTAAACCGTATTATAAAAATTTTGGAAAGAGATTGGTTAAATCTCCCAAGCTTTATTTTTACGATACGGGACTCGCGGCCTGGCTGTTGGGGGTCAATAATGCGAAACAAATATCCACTCACGCCATGCGGGGGGCGCTCTTTGAAAGTTTGATAGTCAGTGAACTGCTAAAAGAAGGTTTTAATAATGGGCTGGCCAGGGATATTTATTTTTGGAGAGATAACACGGGCAATGAGATTGACGCGCTTATTGAAAAAGCAGGGACTCTCATTCCCCTAGAGATAAAGTCGGGGCAAACTATCGCGCGGGATTATTTTGCGGGGATTAACAAATGGCTGGCGATCGCCGGTTCTGCGGCCGGATCGCCGTATGTTATATACGGAGGCGATGACGGCCAGAAGCGTTTAGGAATAGAAGTCCTGTCCTGGCGAAACATCACAAAATTATTTAACAAAATTTAACTTTAAAAATGACCGCCAAAAAATCAACATTCCCAAAACGCGTTCCGGAGCCCAAAGAGATGGGATTATAAAATTTTATAGATATTTTTGAAGGTCTTAAGCCAACTGCTATTTTTAGCGGTTTTAATTAACTCAAAAAAACAATGAAATTCTTAATAAATGTAAGCCATCTGGCAAATTTCTATTTTTTCATTCAGAACTTATCCGAATGGCATTTTAGCAATATTAAACCGTATAATGTATTTTGGGAGAAAACTATAGGTCCATTTTCCGAAGAGGAAAAAGAAGCTTTGAGCAGATTTAAAACTATTCGACAAAATTACCCATATGAGAATAAAACATTTGATTTCGACGGTTTTTTCTATAGTCAGAATGATTGGTTTTTCGGAATCAAAAAACACATTAAAAAATCAGAATATGTTGATTTAAATGATATATTTCATTTATTTTGTAATAAATTTGATAAACTATATAGCTTAGAAAAAGAATCATTATACAAATGGCAAGAATGTTTAGTTGATTATCTAAAAGATATAAATGATCAACAAAAAATATTCGAAGAACTTTCGATAATATATAGCGTTATTTCTCCGCCGAAAAATTTCAGAGTCAATTTATATGTTTTGATTTCCGCGCCAGGCGGCATGGGAGGGAGCGCTGATGATGAATCAAAGAGAATCACGCTTGAAGTTTCAAGATCATCTTTGCAAAATCTTCCTCAAGCGGCTGGTAATATATGGCATGAGATAATTCACATATATTTTGATAAAAAACATTTTAGAAAATTACTTAATGACTATTTTGGCGATGATGCGGAAATGATCCGTGTTGTCAATGAGTTAACTGCCGCTGCTTTATTCCCCGGTATTCTAGGAAGAAAGTTTTTCAATAACCCAAAGAAAGAAACTATATATTATCGGTATGTTAACAAAGAACAAAGTGAGGAAATACTTAGCTTGATGCAAACGTATTTATACGGCAGAAAACCGCTTGATGACATCTATATTCAACGTATATGTGAAGTATTAAATAAAAAAGCCCCTCATACAGTTTCTGTATGAGGGGCGGTGTCATGGGACAGTTTCTCCCCACTCATCTCCTCCTGTTTGATCCCAGTTTTGTTCCCATTCGCCAACATAAGTTGAAATTAATGGGACTTCGTTTGATGGGCGAGAGTTGATTCTCTCTAAGGCAGATTTGATAGCATTGCTTCCGTTATTTTCAAATTCCTGAGTCATGGCGTCACCTCCTTTCTGGTTCTGTTTTTTAATGAAGAGATCTCTCCATCTTCTCTTTAATATAACTAAAGACTTCTTTTCTAGTTTTGCAATAGTAGTATTTACCATTTACACCTCCGACGCGATGGTGCGGGCAACCATTATGACATGCATTATACCACTCGCAAGCTTTACAATCATCAGGCTGATTACTTACTAGATCCATATATTTTGCGCGGGACTCGCCAGCAATGATTTCTGATAATGATTGCCTTTCTATATTACCTAAAAGCATGTTTATGTTTGTGGATAATCTATCACATGGGTAGATATCGCCATTATTCTCAACAAGAAAGTAAGAAATGCAGTTTCCATTAAATGCGCAACTAGACGCACATTTTCCAACTGCTCCTGCTAGAAAATTTTCTACCTCTCTTATTTTTAGATTAGCGCTATCTTTTTTGATCCACAAATCTATGTAAGTTTTTAGAAAAGCGATCAGATCATCGTTATTTACATTTTCACTTTTCATTATCTCATTGCTTTTGTAAGGATCAAAAAAATGATTGATACCAAATCTCTCAGCTTTTAATACCTCTGTCATAAACAAAAAATTCGATTCTGCTCTCCATGCGTTTGTTTTTGTGACGGTTTGGATAAACCCTGGGTCGATGCCGTATTTTCTCAAAACATCCACTCCGCGCATAATAGCGTCGAAACAACCTAAACCTTTCTTATTGCGTCTAAATGCATCATTACTGTGTTTGTCTCCATCCAAACTTACTCCAACGCCGAAATTATATTTCTTAAAAAATTTCGCCCATTTATCATTAATAAGAGTGGCATTTGTTTGGATTGTGTTTGTGATCTCTTGTTTACCCCGCTTATATCTATTTTGGAGTTCAACTATTTTTCTGAAAAAATTAATACCAGCGAGCAGAGGTTCTCCACCATGCCATATATACTTTATTTTTCCATCAAATATACTATGATATTGCTGTATGAATTTTTCCAGTAACTCTAATCTCATAACTTTTTTACACCCCTGATCTTTTGTGAAATAAAAACAGTATAAACATTTTAGATTACAATAATCCCCAACCACTTTAATTATTGGCGTCATGGTCATCATTTTCTTCCCCTTTTTAGTATTTAATTGTTAAAGACCTGTGTATTGCGTCAATTCCAGCTTTATTAAGCCACAATTAACGCAATTCCTTTTGTGCTGGTTATGCTAACCCACCTTAGTAAATTCTGTCAAGGTCGTTGATTTTCTCGTGTTATGGTAAAATTTACTTTATGAATATGAGCAAATCTAAAATAACCGCCAAAAAACCAACATTCCCAAAACGCGTTCCCGAGCCGAAAGAGATGGGGGAGGAAGAGATGAAGGTGTTTGAGAAAAATATATTTATGATTTTATTAAAGTGATAAAGTATTTTTATTTGTCATCAGGTATTCATAACTTTTTAATAACCACTCATCAATATCTTGTGTTTTTTTCCAAAAGGCAGTAATTTGCGGTATATATTTTTTATGTTCCGGGTATGGTGGCGCGTTTTTTTGGCCATGTATTTTTTTAAATTCCGAGACAGATAGGATGGTAGTATTAAAAATTTCTGCTAAATCCCAAAAAATACCGTTTTCCGTATCCAATTTTTTAAAAATTTTTGGAAATTTATTTATTGCGTAATCATAAAAAATAAAATGCAATAATTCATGCGCCACGACATATCGAGCGCCACTTGGATGAAAATAAAATATTTGAAATGTCTTATCTTTAATAAAACGGGGATTGCAGTCAATAATTGACAAATAGCCAATATATTTTCCTTTGTGAAAATGATATCCTTTGAATATTTTATTGGTTTCACTTAAGAATTTACTTTCAACTGTTTTCCATTCGGTGTTAAATTCAGCCGCCTTATTTTTTAGATACCCGCCGTGTTTTTTGTAAAAATTATCAAAATGAGCTTTGATAATCTTTTTTCTTTTCCGTTTATTTTTAACACTCTTCAAAATTTTTAACTTAGGATGAACATTCATTATTCCTCTTGAAAAATCAACGCCGCCGCACTTAAAATCAAGAAACGCTTCGGCCATCTTGATGTCCAGAGATTTATTTAATTTAAATTTAATGTGGGGGCGCATAAATAAAGAAAAATCCCAAGCCATAATGGAGTATACCATATTTGGCTTGGGATTGCGATTTAATTATTTGCTTGACGTGGTTTGTTCAATCAAATCTTTAATAAGAAATTCCACTGTTGTTTTGGCATGGATGCAGAATATGTCATCAAGTTCCCAAATACTCCCATTTCTCAAGTCAGCGCTATAGGGACACCCTCCGCCGCAAGTACTCAATGCAATACAGTTTTTGCATTGAGGCATAAAAAGAGGCGAGCGATGTCGCCACTGCTCCCAAAAGGGATGCTCTAACGGATCAAATTTGGAATCAGGGTTTGTAAAATATTTTTTTGTCCCTAAATATCCTTGGCAAACACCAACCATACCATTTGGCGACATTACGATTTGTTGTCCGCATCCTCCGCAGTCATGATAATAAATATGACCATCAATAAATGCATTGACTTTGCGCATAATGCGATCTTCATATATGCCTTTTTCGCGAAAAAAACGGAAACTATCTATAATTTTTTGAGCGGTTAATTCGGCGTAATATTTCACATCTCCCCGTACCTTACTCGCTTTTCGGCTTTCAATAAGTATATTAAAGCCAAGTGACTTAGCGCCAAGTTCATCCACAAACCATCGGGCAATTTGATCGAGTTGCTCGACATTATGTCTGTTAATAGTGCAACAAAAACCAGCGTCCACGCCATTATTTTGCAAACATTGATATCCTTTCATTACATCCTCATAACTACCGATGCCATTGTGATATGGCCGGCATAAATCATGAATTTCCTTTGGTCCATCCAATGAAATAGCAATATTGAGGTTATCAACTTTTTTTAATATCGTAGCAATACCATCATTGATTAGCGTGCCGTTGGTATTAATTGTTATAGAAGTGTTATCGGGGAGTCTGCCGTCAGCTTTAGATTTTGTTATGTATTCAAGTGCCTCTCGTACGACATTAAAGTTTACTAAAGGTTCGCCGCCGTAGAAAATAATTTGTGGTTCTTCAATGCCGTCGCTTTTCCCAAGAGACTCAGCAAAAAGATCAATACCAAATCGAGCAACTTCCGGTGTCATTTTTGAGAATGTATGATTTTTTGGCATTAGATTTTCCACAAAACAATATCCGCAACTCAAATTACAAACATCAGTCATAAGAAGATAAAGAATCCCGATTCGCTTGTACCCCAAACCCGCTTGGATTTTAGTGTAATCTTCCAAGTCAACCTGTTGTCCCAATGGAAAGACAAGTTTGTTTTTTACAAGCTGATCCAATAAATCATTTTCGCCGTTAGAACAAAACGACTCAATCATTTCTGCTGAAACAATTCCACCTTTTGCCTCCCGAAAGATTTTTGCAGTCTCTTTATCAAGAATTACAACTCCTAAAGTCAATGCGTTAAAAAGTGCGACAAGATTATTTTTGCCGTTAACGAAATGGCAAAATTCCGAAATCTTAAAATTCATTGCCCCCTCCTTTTTTAATGGTTTCGTTTGATAAATTGAGAGAGACAGAAAAATATTATTCTGCCCCTCTCTTGGTGTCATCACAGATTAGCGTCTTGTAACCACGCTGGATTCACGTGATTTCCTACATGGTGTGCAACGACAAGAGCTACAAGATGTGCAACTACACCTACACGAACCGCATGTAGTGCATCGCATATTTGTTTCGTCAGCAATTTTTCCCTTAATAGCAAAGAAATCCGCTTTTTTTGGCGCTACAATAATCATTTTTTACCTCCTTTCCCTGCTATTTTAGCAGCGTATTTGATTGTTAATGTCCCATCATGTTCACGCCAATACATTATAACGATAAAGATATTCTGTCAACTCGCTGATTCTGCTGTATTGTGGTAAAATTCAAGGTGCGATAACTATAAATATGAATAAAAAAGTTATATTCAAAAAGCGTATTCCCGAGCCGAAAGAGATGGGGAAGGAAGAGATGAAGGTGTTTGAGAAAATGTCGTCGGATAATTATCAAAGATGGATGATTCCTTTGGTTGATGATGTGCTTGAAAGAACGAATATAAAAAAGGGGGCGATCGCGGATATTGGTTGTGGCCCAGGACTTCTTTCAAAGGAGCTTGCTTCGCGATCGGTAGAGTTTCGCGTTACAGGGGTTGACATTTCTTCCGTCGCCCTTGATATGGCGCGTAAAAATTGCAAAGGATTGTCAAATGTTTTATTCAGATATGGAAATGTGAATAAACTTCCATTTCAAGATGGCACTTTTGATATCGTTGTTTGTAAAGACGGATTCCATCACTTTCCCAGTCCCGTTCGCGCCTTGCGCGAAATGTTGAGAGTTGTTAAAGGAGGAGGGATTTTGTATATACAAGATATGCGGAGAGACCTGCCATCCTACCTCCTAAAACGCTCGGTTCCGCCCCAAAACACTCTTCAAAAACTTCAATATTACTCAACGCGTGCTTCGTATACAAAAGATGAAATTAAGTGTTTACTCCGCGCGTTTCCTTTGCAGCATATCACCGTAAAAACAAGAATTATTTCCAGCGTTTTGAAACAAAAATATGTAAAAAAAGGGATTAATTTGATGCGGCTAAAAGAGAGCTTTCAAGCTCGCTATATTGCTGTTGCGCAAAAGAGATGACTGATACTATACAAATTTTTCTTAAGCATTTCGATCTTATATTGGTGGGGGTAGTAAGTTTTTCCATCGGCATACTTGGCTTTATTGTTTTTCTTAACAATAGAAAAAGCGTGACCAATGAAATTTTTCTGTTGTTGTCTCTCATCTCTATATCGTATTCCATTGTTAATTATATGAGCTATCAGAGCGTGGACAGAGATTTTGTTCTCTGGCTTCTTCGTTTGGTGATTTTTTCAGCGACATGGTATTCTTTTTGTCTCTTTAGCTTTTTTTATGTTTTCCCGCGGGAAATATCAGAGTTTCCGATTTGGTACAAGTATGGTGTTACCCCAATCGTTTTTATTGTTTCTATTCTAACGCTAACGCCGCTAGTTTTTTCTGGAATCAAAGGACCATCTTCTATTCCAGGGGAAACTTCTGAGGCAAGTTTGGGCCCGCTAGTTTCTTTATTTGGAATTACCGCCATAAGCTTGGTATTTGCAAGTATATTTTTATTATTTAAGAAGACAAGGGAGTCAGTTGGTTTGGAAAAAAAACAGTTTCAACTCATTCTGATAGGAACTTTTACGACATACATACTTATTATTATTTTTAATCTCATATTTCCTATAGTTCTGAAAGATGTAGGATTTATAAAATTTACACCCATTTTTCTTTTTCCATCCGTAGCTTTTATTTCCTACGCGATTATTAAACACGGACTTTTTGATATAAAAATTATAGCAACGGAATTACTGGTGTTTGTCATATGGATTATTGTTTTTGTGGAAATACTGACAAAAACTTCTTGGGAAGAAAGAATTATTGAGAGCGTTATATTTTTATTCGTGGTAGTTTTTGGTATCTTTTTGATTCGCAGTGTCCGCAAAGAAGTAAGCCAGCGGGAAAAGTTTGAGCTGCTGTCAAAAGAACTGGGGGTGGCGAATGCCAAGTTGCAAGAGCTGGATCAGATGAAAACGGATTTCATCTCCATCGCGTCGCATCAGTTGCGGACGCCGTTGACGGCGATCAAGGGGTACTCCTCAATGATTTTAGAAGGAACCTACGGTGACACTTCTTTGAAAATCAAGGGCGCGGTGGATAAGATTTTCCAGTCCGCCCAGCGCCTTATATATATAGTAAACGATTTGCTGGATGTTTCCCGTATAGAGCAGGGGAGATTCCAGCTGGCGCTTGAGGAGGTGAAGATCGCCAATGTTTTAAAAGATGTCGTTGAGGAGCTGAGGACCAATGCCCAGAAAAAAAATCTTGATTTGAGTTTCAATGTTTCAATTGACGATGCTGAAGTGAAAATAAAAGCCGATCCGTCAAAGATCAGGCAAGTCTTGACCAATCTCGTTGACAACGCGATCAAATACACGCCGTCGGGCTATGTAAAGGCGGAGCTTCAGAGAGTCGGCGCCACCGTGCTTATTTCAGTCAAAGATTCCGGCGCGGGCATATCCCCGGAAACATTGAGCAACCTTTTCCAAAAATTCACTCGGGCGAAAAATGTCGCCAAACTGCACACCGACGGTTCTGGCCTCGGGCTCTACATCGCCAAGCAAATCATTGATGCTCACCAAGGCAAAATCTGGGCCGAATCGACCGGCGAAGGCCATGGCTCGCGCTTCTGCGTGGAGTTGCCGATAGGGAATTGAATACGAACGTTTTGTTTTGGTTTTGCAATGACATTGCAAAATAATGCAATTTTTACTATTGTTTATTTATGCAATCAGGTAAAAAACTCGGAGAAAGAAGGATTTGAATGCGGGCAGAGCATATATCAACAATATTGAAAATCGCATAAACCCCACCATTCGACCTTAGAAAAAATCGCTAGCGAGTCTGGAATTTCAAGTAGCAAGCTTTTAAAATAAATTTATGACGAACAAAACTTTCGCAATAATAACAGATTTCGGTTTTGATTTCTCTGTCGCTTCAATGAAAGCTCTGATTTTGAGAAGCTTCCCTGATGCGCAGATTGTTGACATTGATCACAGCATTAAACAGTTTTCAATATTGAGCGGCGCTTTTGTGATAGACAAGGTGTATGAATATTTTCCCGACAAAACCATTTTTATCTGCGTAGTCGACCCAGGTGTCGGGAGCAAGCGTGAACCGATTTGTATAGACACAGGGAATTACAAATTTATAGGTCCAAACAATGGCTTATTCCATTATCTTTTAAATGACCCAGAGATTTCTTACAAATCATACGTAATCAAAGAAGAATTCAGACCCGTGAAATCAACCACCTTTCATGGCAGAGATCTGTTTACACCCGCTGCCATAGAAATTGCCAAGAATAATTTTGACATAGTTAAGCCGATTGACAGAGATAAACTTGTCCTTATTCCCGCTCTTGATGATGGAGTATCCGTTATTACCTACATAGACGGGTTCGGTAATATCAAGACTAACATTTCTCTCAGTAATGATTTTAATAAGAATGATTTCTTAAAAGTGAATGTTAATAATATCCTTCGCCTAATAAAAGTTTCCAATGCGTTTAGTGAGGTCGCAAGCGGAGAACTGCTCTGCTACAAAGGAAGCAGTGATACTCTTGAGATTGCCGCCAATCTTGTATCGGCCGAAGACATTCTTAAAGTAAATGTTGGGGATCGCATCGCTATCGAGCAATAGTATGGCAAAACACCTAATCATTGCATCATATGACGGCATCAGTACCTACTATTGTGGTATCGGCACGACTATGCAAGATACCATCTCTTCTTTGGGGGATTTGGTAAATTCTGAAAAAATAAAAATTAGTTTGGCCTATATTTCCACAGATCCGAACGGGAAAGTATTTGATCAGGAACGTTTTCAAGATAGTGTCGAACTTGTAAAAAAGACGGGTGGCCATCTTATCCCTCTGTGCAATGGCACCGCTGGTTTTAATGAAAGCGACATGTGGCGAAGCTTTCCCCAGTGGGAGTATGCGTGTGCGTCTTTAGCTTCGGCTTTGAATATGATTCTTAAAAATGAAGATGATAATGTTTTAATGCTACACGATACTCCTTTTTTACTTTTTCATAAATTCAAACAGCAAATCTTCAGTAAAAAGCTGAGATGTTTTTACATGCCTCGCAGTACCGGCTTGAACCATAAGCTTGGGGATGAAGAGTGGCGGCAAAAAAGAGTAGAACTTGAAAAAGAATCCTTCCAAGCAATTCAAGATGATCCCACCGCCTCCGTGCTCGCAATAGGTAGAAACTTTGCGCAGCATTTAACAACCGATTACGGCCTCTCTTTTACCGAAAATGATTACCTGGTAAACGGGCTTTATTTTGGACGCTATGAAAAATTCCTTAACCGGAAATTCGACATATTGGAACTTAATAAGTTTGGTATAAGCATCGACTCGAGATCAAAAATTATTTTTAGCTGGGGTAGAGCTTCTGTCGCCAAAGGACTAAAAGAGTTGCTGGAAGCATGGCAAGAGATTGCCGAGTCATTGCCCGACCATTACATGATTATACAAGCCCCAAATAATTCCGGAGAGGATGATTATTTTCAACTTCTAAAAAGATATGAGAAGGAGACTCCAAGGACGATAGTGATAGACGACTTCAATCTGGAGATATGGCAAACCATGCTTCGCATTCGAAATACCGATATCGTTTGCATTCCGTCTACTATGGATCCTATTCCGCATACTGCGATCGAAGCCAAGTTATTTTCTGCCGGTATGGAATACGTGATTATCGGCAGCAATGTTGATGGCGTAAAGGACGTCTATACCGACGATGAATGTGTCTGGGTCAATCCATACAATAAGAATGAGTTCTCAAACGGAATCCTCAAAGCGGGGAGGTTAGACGAAAAAGAAAGGCGTAGTATGAGTGAAGCTAACAGCAAGAGCCTTTCCGCGTATGACTATGCAAAAACCATGAGGGATTTCCTTAAAAAAATTAACTTCATATGATTTTCCGGTGGTCAATTTGGGGAGAACATATATCGAAAAATACCGAGTTGCTTCGCTACAGCGTCCTTTCTTTCAGAAAACAGTTTGGGGGCGATCATCAGTACATTATTTATACGGACAATCCAGATTTCGTTTCAAGGCAGTTGGGCGCAAGCGTAGATGTAAGGGGGTTTCCTTCAGATGAAAATTCACAGTTTTGCGTTATGTCCAAGACAACGTGGCGGAAGTGGTGTCCTTCATCGAGATTGGATATTAATCATGATGAATGTTACGTAGATTCCGACGTGTTTTTATTGAAATATCCCAAAGAGATTGATTTAATTTTATCCAACCAAAAAATAAAATTTGCCATCATGGATGAATTTTTTGGCCAACCTTATCAGCATGGCGCGATGCATAAAAAAGCTACTCCGGATACGCCCTTTGTAAATGCTGGATTCTTTGTACAAAAAGCAGGACATGATATTTCAAGCGATTTGATTGAAAAATTTGATTGGTGGCGAGAGAATATAAAAGATGATGAACAAACTCATCACGATGAACAAGGGGCATTGGCAGTCGCGCTTACAAAATATCTGGTAAAAGGCGAATTGTTTATTTTGCCAAAGAAGAAGTATATGCTCATCAGTGAAACTTCAAATGCCGGCATAGAAAACTTGGACAATGTGACATTATTCCACGCCACTTATCCAACCCATCTCGCATTTTATAAGTTCAAATATATATTAGATGAGATTTTATCTGACCGATTAAAACCAAATTTTGAAAATGCCAAATGAACCTATGAAAACAAATAGTGTTGTAGCAATTCTTATGTCGGTAAGGGACGAGGAGTCGTATATTGATTTAAATATTTCGTACCACCTCGATCTTGGTTTTGACTATATATTCATTGTTAATCACTGTTCAACCGACAAAACGAATGAAATATTGGACTCATACAAAGACGATGTGAGAGTGATTGTAATTGAGGAAAAAGATCCGATTTTTGACCATGCAAAAATTGCAAATAAATTACTTGGCTACGCTAACGCCAACTACAAAATTGATTGGTTTACTTTTTTGGATGCCGATGAATTTCTTTCTATAAAAGACGGGTCGATCCACTATTTTATAGATCGTTTAGAGAATAATAGCATTCCTTATGCAACCATCGGTTGGACAAACGCCTTATTTGATTACACGCTCTCTGATTATACATGTTCTCCGGTACATGTAATAGATACAACAAAATATTATTATCCGTGGCCAGAAAAAGAATGGCAAGAATACGGTCACTTCAGAAAAGCCATTGTGAAAAATCACAAAAACATGGAAATCGTCGTGGGAGGGCATTATGTAAAAACAGAAAATAATCCTGAATTTTTTGGTGAATACGATAGGAATCCTTTTATTGTTCCAAAAAGCGAAGCACGATTATTACATTTTGAATTCAGGGGTAAGGCGGATGCGATATATAAAAAATGGGAAAAACTGGCGTTGTTTGAAAACGATTCAACTTCTGACGCTGGTTCTCCATGGCTTGAACGAATTCGGACAATCAGAAAATATGTTGAGGATTTTAAGGATAACATCGATGAAATTAACAAAAGATGGTTTTCTGAGCACAGAACATTTTGGGGAGCAAGTGTATCCGAAGATAGGGTAGTTTACGATACCACGCTATCTATTTGGTATAGAAAATATTTTAGGAGAAAGATAGAAAGCGGAAAAATCAAATCAGTTTGTTTGGTTCGTAGCGGAAACTTGGGAGATGTAATAATGACCGAACCGATCGCACGATTTTTGTCAAAATACGTGGATAAAGTTTGTCTGGCAACAGAGATAGAAAGCGCTGAATTAATATTCAACACCTATGACAAGGTGTATAAATACAGCCAAATTAACTCGGGAGAAATTGATTGTGATATAATGATAAGGCTGGCTTATGAATTTAGCAGTAATCAAAAAACATACATGCAGGGATATATGGAATCAATCGGCTTTGGCGAGGTGATCGTCAAAGATATTCCAATATTAAAGAATAATTGGGAAAATATTATTGATGGTGAATACATTCTCATTGCCCCTTTTACTAGTTGGTGGGAGGAGCAAAAAAGAAATTGGGGATACAAAAAATTCACCGAATTATCAAATTTATTAGAGGTTGAGTACAATACTAAATGCGTAATGCTCGAAAAAAAATACTCATTCAGTGAGATGATGTCGCTCATTAAACACTGCTGGGTTTTTATTGGAAACGACTCCGGTCCCGCAATAATTGCGCAAAGCTTTAAAAAGAAAGCGTTTATTGTTTTTGGAGCGACTCGCCCGGACTATACGCACATATTGGAGTATACGGTACCCATTTATGACAGGAACAGACATAAGCTTTGTAAGCACAGTTCGAGAAAAGAAGAGTTGGATTGCTGTGAGGAATTTTGTATGGAGAGAGTAAGCGTTAATAAAGTTTTCGATCAAATCAGATTACATGTATGAATGAATCAAAATTAAAAATCAAACTGGCTTTTATTACAGGTTTAAGAGAGATTGTTTTTAACGAAATAAGCCAATATGCCAACCTTCATGTTATTAAAGAAGAAGGTGATTCGCTTTATTTGGATTTTGCGCAAGATCTTGCCGTTATCAAGCGCCTCAGAAGCGTTTCTCGGGCATATATTGTAGCGCAGAATTCTAAATATAACCCGCTTTACATTTCCAACCATAAATCAATCTTAGGCAACCTTGTAGAAACAATCACTGATAAAAACAAAGGCGCATTTAAAACTTTTAAAATAACGTGTGCCGGATCAGATTCTCCGGAAGTTCGCAGTATTGCCGAATACATGCAAAAAACATACGGATTAACCGAGAAAGAAGAAGCGGATATGAAAGTACATATCGTAAAGTCCGGTGAAATTTGGGAAGTTGGTATTCAAATTACGCCAAGACCTTTATCCGTCAGAGATTACAAGATAAAAAATATGAGCGGTGCGATGGATTCGACAATCGCATATGCGGTGAACTCTTTATGCGAATTAGAAAATGCGAATTCCTATTTGAATGTTTTTTCCGGAAGTGCAACGTTGCTTATTGAGGCTGGTCAATGTTATCCGAATCTGAAACAACTGATTGGTTTTGATAATAACAAAAAACATATTTCTTTGGCTATGCAAAACATAAAAAAAGCCGGATTGATAAAAAAAATACAGCTTAAAGAGAAAGATATCTTTGACAAGCCTGATCTGGGCAAGTTCGATGCAATTACGTCCGATTTGCCGTTCGGCATGACTATATCAAAAAACGAGGACTTGGAAAATCTGTATCGGTATTTTGTCGAGTACTGCCAAGAAACATTGAACCATGGGGGCAGATTGGTTGTATACACAAGCGAGTACGAAATCTTGAAAAAAATCATCCTGGGATCAAAAATTAAGATTGTAAAAACTCTGGAGTTAAAATTTATGACATCGGTAAATGCGTATCTTCGTCCAAAAATCTTCGTATGTGGATTAAAAAAAGAACTCTGTATAAAAGTCATCTGATTATGAAAGAGCTTGATTTAAAGGAATACTTGGGTAAATATAAAAATACTAGCGTCGATTTTTTTCGATTTCCCGGCAATTACGGCGATTCTCTTATCTGGCATGGAACAAAAAATTTACTTTCGTCGCTTAATATTTCTGAGTGCTCTGTAGATATTTCTTCGCCCAAGTATAATAATGTGCTTTTTATAGATGGTGGCGGCAATTTTGTTGATTATTATTCCGATGTCAGAGACTTTTTAATTAAAAAACCCGCTTTATACAGTGAGATAGTCATTCTCCCGCACACAATATTCGGTGAGAAGCAGATTGAGGTCTTGAATAACCTCTCAAGTAATCTAACAATATTTTGTCGGGAAAAAGTATCCGCGAAATTCTTAGAAGATAAGCTAACTCACGGTAAAGCGTATCTGTGGCATGATTGCGCATTTTATAATGAATTTTCTCGGATACCTATTGGAAGCGGCGTTCTAAATGCCTTTCGATTAGACAATGAATCAATACTAAACACGCTGCCGGAATCAAATAATGATCTATCGTATAATGGATACGCCACTAAACCGCTGGATGAGTTAATCGGGGTTTTGCAAAAATACGCACAAGTAAACACCGACAGGTTGCACATAGCCATAGGTTCTACGCTACTCGGAAAACAGGTCAGGTTATTTCCAAATTTGTATTACAAAAATAAAGCAGTTTTTGATTATTCTCTTAAAAAATTTCCCAATATAAGTTTTGTCGAAAAGTTTAGTGAATAACAATATGCTCAATTTCGAAACCATAGCAAAAATATTTTCAGATTTTCTTGATGACACACCAACTGTTTTTGAATCTGATGCTCGGCTAAGCAATCTTATAAGATCAAATATTGAAATGAATCAAAAATTGTGGAATCTTGAAGATTCAGCAAGGATGATTGAACTCGGTTCAGAACATGTTGCTGTTACAAAGCGGGAGATAGATAAAAATAACCAAATTAGGAACGATCTCATTATGGAAATAGATGTCGAGATTGCGAATCAAATAGGTGTTTCATCTGGCCATCAAGAAAGATTTTATAGTGAAAGCCCAGGGATGATTATAGACAGACTCGCAATTCTATTCATTAAACTATCGGTTATTCGTGACTTATTGTTAGTGGTCAAAGAAAATGATTTACAAAATGAGTATAAAGAAAAAGAGAACATAATTCTAAAACAGATGGATCGCATTGGTAATTTTTTAGATTATTATTTTACTAGACTTGTACACAAAGAAATCTTTTTTGAAATACAGCAGCCTGTCAAGATTTATAATGATAATAGAATCAGAAAATATATTAAAATTTTAAAAAAGAAAGACCCGTTAAAATGAATCCCCGATTATCAAGCCGAGTTGGCGTTATTGGCGCGCTTATTTATTATTAATGATTAAATATCCGAAGACAAAAATTGAAAATGTTGCGGAATCTATTCACGGAAGCCCACAACGGCCACATCTGGGCCGAATCCGCCGGCGAAAACAAAGGTTCTCAATTTTACGTGGAATTGCCGATAGACTAAATTGATAGAACTTGCATTATTGTTAAAACATGCTATTCTTAATTCAGATATTAGTTAAAATTAACTAATAAAAGAAATGAAATATATAGATTTTAACAATGCTTTTAAAAACCGGCTTCTGATTGATGTTCGTGAAGTCAGGCAGATTTTTCCGGATTTTGAATCGCGGCGTTTTTATGAATGGCAAAAAAAGGGTTATATAAAGAAATTATCAAGATTATTTTATGTTTTTTCCGACCGAAATATCAATGAAGCTGAAAACAATTTTATCGCTAATAAACTTCTTGAGCCTTCATACATCAGTCTTGAATCGGCATTAAGATATTATAATCTGATTCCCGAAGTTGTTTTTCTAACCACCAGCGTTACGACAAGAAAAACAAAATTATTAAAGACGCCGATCGGAGATTTTCAATACAGAAAAGTGAAAGAAAAATTATTTTTCGGATATAGAATTATCAATGCCGGGCAAATAGCGTACAAAATAGCCGATCCCGAAAAAGCATTGCTTGATTTTTTGTATCTAAGAAGCGACATTAAGAGTGAGGGCGACATATTTGAGCTAAGAATCAATGGGGAATCCTATCGCGAGATTATCGATCAAAATAAATTAAAACAATACCTGGGAGTATTCAATTCAAAGGCGTTGAACAAAAAAATAGATCAATTAACCGAAATTTTAAATCAGTGATAAATATTGATGAGATTAAAAAATATTATCCGTCCAATTTAACCGGTTTTGACAGGAGTATTTCGCGCGAGTATTTGCAGTATAAAATTTTAGATATAATTTTTAAGAGCAGTATTGGCGCGAAGTTTTCGTTTCTTGGCGGGACAGCGATTAAAATTTGTTACGGCAGCTCTCGCTTTTCGGAGGATTTGGATTTTGACAATTTCGGTTTGACCGAAAAAGATTTTATTGAATTGTCGGAAATAATAAAAAAAGAGCTCGCGCTGGAAGGGTATGGGATTGGAATCAGAAATGTTTTTAAAGGCGCTTTTCGTTGCTATATAAAGATTCCTGATATTCTGCGGGCGAATAAGTTAAGCGTTGCCGATGATGAAAAGATATTAATTCAAGTTGACACGACGCCTCATAATTTCAATTATCGGCCGAATAATTTTTTACTCCAAAAGTTTGATGTATTCCGCAATATTAAAATAACTCCGCCTGATATTCTTCTGTCAATGAAAGCCACGGCAATCTTCGGCCGCAAAAGAATGAAAGGCAGGGATTTTTATGACTCGGTCCATTTATTGGGCATCACCGATTTTAATTACGATTATTTAAACGCCAAATTGGGAATAAAAGATAAGAATGATTTAAAGAATAAAATATTGGAATCAATTACTGATTTAGATATGTCCGTTATGGTTAGAGATGTGCTACCATTTTTAATAAAATCTGATGACAAAGATCGTATTTTAAATTTCAGAGAGTATATTGGGCAAAGATTGAAGTAATGTGATGAAGGCAAGGGCCAGCAGTTTTATGTGGAATTGCCGATGTAAATAAAAAATATGAAAGGTTTTAAATTCGCGACGGGGAATCAAAACAAATTGAAAGAGGCGCGGGAAATTTTGGGGTTTGAAATTGAGCAACTGGATATTGATATTGAGGAGATTCAAGAAGTTGATGTCAGGAAAGTCATAGAGCATAAAGCAAAAGCGGCTTTTGATCGCGTTGGCGCGCCTGTTTTAGTGGAGGACACCTCATTGAATATAGAGGCGCTTAACGGATTCCCCGGGGCATTGATAAAGTGGCTTTTGAAAGCTATTGGCAACGAGGGCATTTGTAAAATATTATCCGTATTTCCCAATAAAAAAGCGAGAGCTGTCGCCTGTGTTGGCGTATATGATGGCGAAAATATGATAATCGGCGAAGGCATTATCGATGGAGTGATAGGTGAATTGCCGCGAGGGGAAAATAAATTCGGCTGGGACCCGATATTTATCCCCGACGGTTATCAAGAGACATTTGCTGAAATGATGCCGGAAGAAAAGAATAAAATTTCAATGAGGAGATTGGCCTTTGATGATTTTAAGAAAAAGATATTAAAAGGATGATAATAAGAATGTTTAACACCTAAGGCGCTAAACATTTGATTTTTGGGCGCGTTTTGTGCTATAAGTTGTATGTTATAAGTTTATATTTATGGCTTTAGCATACAATGAATTGAAACCCGGGACGATTATCGTGCTTGAGGGCGATCCGTGGGAGGTGAAAGAATACGATTTTTTGCGGATGCAGCAGAGAAAGCCGGTGGCGCGCACCAAGCTCAAAAATCTCATCAGCGGGCGGATCCAAGAGATCACATTCCACCAGCAAGATGCCATAGAAGAAGCCGAACTGGAGAAAATGCCGAGCCGGTTTTTGTTTGAAAATCGCGGAGCGTATTGGTTTGACGAGGCAGGCAATCCCAAAAACCGGTTTTCTTTCACGAAAGAAGACTTGGGCGATCTGACGCTGTTTTTAAAACCGCAGATTGAGGTGAAAGCGCTGAAGTTCGGCGATAAGATTATCAATATAGAATTGCCGCCGAAAGTGGACTACAAAGTGACGGAAGCGCCGCCGGCGATTCGCGGCAACACGGCGCAAGGGGGAAGCAAGATGGCGGTGATTGAATCGGGTGCGCAAATCTCCGTGCCGTTTTTCGTGGAAACGGGCGATATTATCAGAGTCAACACCCAGACCGGCCAATACGCCGAGCGGGTGCAGAAAGGGAGTTGATGAAAAAGTTTGGTTTTTCACACAAATAAACCCGCGTCTTTATAAGACGCGAGTTTATTGTATTTCACGTTCCAAGATAGTATTATTGAAAAATGACCGAATTATATCAAAAACTATTGGGAAAAGCGTCAAAAGGCGAGGCGGCCAATGTGTTCGCCGCGGAAGAATCTTTAGGTAAAGAAGACGCGGAAAGGGCGCTGGCCCAAAAGCGGGAAAAGGCGCGCGAATTCTCCCAGTATCCGGTTTTGAGCGAGTACCCGCTGGTTTCCATAAAAGAAAAAATACGCGAAGCGCTGATTGAAGCGTACGGAGAAGATTTTATTTTGGCAATTCCGCCGGCGGAGGCCGATGCTGATATCGCTATAGCGTGTTTTGGGCTGGCCAAGAAGAGCAAAGAAGATTCTAAAGAAACGGCAAAAAAAATCTCCGATTTTGTTTCAAAAAAATCTTTTTCTTTCGTATCGGAAGCCAGCGCGGCCGGAGGATACGCGAATATCCGGATTGATAAAACGGCGTTAGGTGCGGCAGTTTTACGGCAAATCAACAAGATAAAAGAAAGCTACGGCGCTTCGCGCGAAGGCGCGGACCGGCTCGTCGTTGTGGAGTATTCTTCGCCCAATGTGGCCAAGCCGATGAGTGTCGGACATCTTCGCTCCACCATCATCGGCGAATCGCTCAAGCGGGTTTATGAATTTGGCGGATACGCGGCCGTAGGCGTCAATCACTTGGGCGATTTCGGCACGCAGTTCGGCAAGCTTCTTTGCGCTTACCAGGCTTGGCGCGACGAAACGGCTTTCAAAAAAGATCCGATCAAAGAAATGCTGCGGCTCTATGTAAAATTCCACGAAGCGGCCAAAGACGACTTGGCTTTGGACGAAGAAGCGCGCAAGCTGTTTTTGCGCCTGGAAAGCGGCGATCCGGAATTGGTGAAGCTCTGGCTGGAATTTTGCGTCGTCAGCTTGGAAGAGTTTGAAAAAATATACGAAAAGCTCGGCGTGAAGATTGATCTGACGCTGGGCGAGAGTTTTTACGAAACAATGCTGGAAGCGGCGGCTGATGAATTGCTTGATAAAAAAATCGCGACGCGAAACGACGACGGCTCGGTGGCGGTGAATTTTCCCGACGAAGTATTGCCGTCGTTTCTGCTTAAGAAAAAAGACAGTTCGTCGCTTTACGCTTTGCGCGATATCGCCTCAGCCGTATTTAGAATCAAGACATTCGCGCCCGAGAAAATAATTTACGTGGTTGGAGGCGAGCAGAAATTGCATTTTCAGCAGGTTTTTAAAACATTGGCGCTTTTGGGATATGACCCGAAAATATTCCGGCATGATTCGTTCGGTATGGTTTCTTTGCCGGAAGGCAAGATGTCCACGCGCGAAGGGCGGGTGGTTTTCTTGGAAGATCTGATCGCGGAAGCGAAAGCCCGCTCGCTGGAGATCATCCGCCAAAAAGAGCCGGATTTGCCGAGTGGCGAGCAGGAAAGACGCGCGGAGAAAATCGGCACGGCCGCGATTATTTACAACGATCTTTCGCAGTCTCGCGAAAGAAACATCGTGTTCCGCTGGGAAGACGCGCTCAATATGGAAGGCGACAGCGCGCCGTATCTGCTTTATGTTTACGCGCGCGCCAAAAGCATCCTCGCCAAAGCCGGCCAATGTTTAGAGTCCCGGTCTCTAAACATTGTGGTGACAACAGAGCGGGAGGAGAAATTGATTGTGTTTTTGGCCCGTTTTCCGGAAATCGTTGCGCGCGCGCGGGAAGAAGACGCGCCTCATGTGATCGCTGTTTATCTCAACGAATTGGCGCAGGCGTTCAATCGTTTTTACGCCGAGGATTCGGTGCTCAAAGCGGAAGGCGATGTGAAAGCGACACGTCTCGCCATAGTTAAATCTGTCGCCCAAGTCATTAAAAACGGTTTATATTTGCTGAATATAGAAATACTGGAAAGAATATGATCATTATCCACTATCTCCACGATCGTGGAGATAGTGGATAGAAAATTAATTATCTAGCATAATGTATATAAAATGAGGGGAGACATCACAATACAAATATTAGAAGGTTTGAAAGATGCCGCTGTTGATTCCGCTGATTTAATCGCGGCCTTTTTAATATCAGGATACGGCGCGTCCCAGTCAAAAATTACAAGAGAAGCTGAAAGAATAAAACGAGAGCGGATGGCTGAAAAAATGACCAAAGAAGATGAAAAGCGGATCAAGCACAAATATCAAAATCTTATTTACAAACTTAAAAAAGACGGCTTAATTAAAGAAAGTAAAAAAGATAACGGAAAAATTTTAATTGTTACCCGCCAAGGAGATAAAAAACTGGCTAAGCTTAAGGAATTGTCTGAAAAAAGTTATTTATTGAAGCGTTGTTATGCTGTGGAACAGAGCAAGCGATTAGTTATTGTTGCTTTTGATATTCCTGAAAGAGTAAGGCGTCATCGGGATTGGCTGCGTAGCGTTTTGGAGAATTTGGGTTTAACAATGATTCAAAAGAGCGTATGGATGGGAAAAATTAAAATACCAAAAACATTAATTGATGATCTTGTCGAATTAAAACTCATTGATTTTGTAGAAATTTTTGAAGTGGGCAATGAAGGCAGTCTCACCCACATTACCTGATTGCCCTGCCATCAATCTCTTTATTTGACGATGGATATTCAATCTATCCACTATCTCCACGATCGTGGAGATAGTGGATTGGGAGGAGATCTGGCGGTTGAGAGGAAGTGATGTTAAAATAAAGCCAGATGGCCAATATTATTGTTACCAAAAACGAAAGAGAAACAAAGAGGGTAGCGGCGATGTTTGCGCGAAGTATTATCAAGGAATTAATTTTCGGTAAAAAAGCCGTAGTGGTTGTTTTGAGCGGTGATCTGGGCGCGGGCAAGACCACCTTCGCTCAGGGGTTTGCCAAAGGATTGAGCGTGAAAGAGCCGGTTAAGAGCCCGACCTTTGTCATCTTAAAGCGGTATCATCTCCAAAATGTCAGATGTCAGATGTCAGATGTCAGATGTTTCCGGTATTTTTATCACATAGATTGTTATCGTTTTAAAAATGCCCGAGACGCGCGCGCGCTCGGACTCGCGGAAATTTTAAAAAGTCCGGCCAATCTGGTATTGATAGAATGGCCGGAAAGAATTAAAAATATTTTATCCAAAAAACAAACCATCGCCGTAAAATTTTCCCATATAAATGAAACCTCAAGAAAAATTAGTTTTAATTGACGGCAACGCGCTGGTCCACCGCGCGTTTCACGCTTTGCCGCCGCTTTCGCAAAAAGGCGATCCGACCAACGCGGTCTACGGCTTCGCGAGCATCTTGCTCAAAGTGATTCGCGATCTTAAGCCGGACTATATGATCGCGACTTTTGATCTGCCCGCGCCGACTTTTCGCCACAGCGAATTCGCCGACTACAAAGCGCATCGCCCCAAAACGCCCGACGAGCTGGTTTCCCAGTTTCCCAAAGTGAAAGAGGTGGTGGGCGCGTTTGATATCCCGATATACGAAATGGCCGGATTTGAAGCGGACGATATCATCGGGACAATCACTGATAAAACCAAAAACCAAAAACCAAAAACCAAAACCATAATAATCACCGGCGATCTGGATACGCTTCAGTTGGTTGATGATGAATACATAATTGTGTACACGTTAAAAAAAGGCATAACGGAGACGATGATTTACGATGAAAAGGCGGTGCTGGAAAGATTTGACGGTCTCAAGCCGGCGCAACTCAATGACTTTAAAGGACTGAAGGGCGACCCGTCCGACAATATCCCGGGCGTGCCCGGCATCGGCGAAAAAACGGCTATCAAATTGCTTTTGGAGCATAACTCAATAGAAGGGATTTATGACAATATCGGCCTGATTCAAAAAAAATTAAGTGACAAACTTTTGGAATATAAAGATCAGGCGTTTTTCTCCAAAAAACTGGCTACAATGAGAAAAGATGTGCCGATAGACTTTGACTTCCAAAAAGCGAAATTCGGCGGTTACGACGAGAAAAAAGTGGAAGAGGTTTTCAGGAAGTTCGGGTTCGCGTCTTTGATGCAGCGCTTGCGGGCGGATGCCGTGCCGCCCCGCCAGCCGGCGGTTAAAAAAGAGGACGCGCCGTTTCCTGAAGCCGAATCGGCGCGCGTTTTGGAAAGCCTGCCTGCGCTGGCAGGCGATATTGAGGAAATAAAAAAATCAGAAATCATCGCCTTGAACGTCTTGGGCGAAACGGCTTTCATCTCCACCGGTCCCGCGCGCGCTTACGAATGTCCCATAAAAAAAGTGAAAGATGTTTTGGAAAGCGACCAAATAAAAAAAATCGGCTGTAATTTGAAAAAAACATACAAAGATCTTAAAAGCAGAAATATAATTTTAGAAAGGATTCATTTTGATTTGGGGATAGCGGCCCATCTTGTTTCTCGGGACGAAGATTATGAGAATATGCCGATTGCGCGCTTTTTCGCGGATTATCAAAAACTTGAACAGGAAATAAAAAAAGAAGGAATGGAAAAACTTTTTTTTGAGATTGAAATGCCACTCGTGCCGATTTTGGCGCGGATGGAACTTTGGGGCGTGAAAGTTGATACAAAAAAATTATCCGAGCTTTCTTCGCTCTTGGAAAAAGAAAAAGACAAACTGCAGAAAAAGATTTACAGCTTGGCTGGCGAAGAATTCAATATTGACTCGCCCCAGCAGCTTTCCAAGATTTTATTTGAAAAGCTGGCTATCGCCAAAACAAATAAAACCAAAAAGACCAAAACCGGTTTGCTGACTACGCGCGCCGAGACGCTTGAACAAATGCGCGGAGCGCACCCGGTTGTGCCGTTGATTCTGGAATACCGCGAGCTGGCCAAGCTCAAAAGCACTTACGCGGACGCGCTGGCCGATCATGTCGCTGACGATGGCCGGATTCACACTACTTACAGCCAGACCGGCACGGCGACCGGGCGGCTTTCTTCGTCGGGACCCAATATGCAGAACATCCCGCAAAGAGGCGTTCACGCCCAGGCGATGCGCGAAGTATTCGTCGCCGACACCGGGTTTAAATTCGCGGCTTTTGATTTTTCCCAGATAGAACTGAGGATCATCGCTTCGCTGTCGGGCGATAAAAAAATGATAGACATTTTCAATTCGGGCGGCGATGTTCATCGGGCGACCGCGGCGGTCGTCAACCATATTTCTCTGGAAAAAGTTACGCCGGAAATGAGAAACGCCGCCAAGGCGCTTAACTTCGGAATCTTATACGGAATGGGCTACCGTTCTTTTTCCGAAACGGCTGGAATTGATTCCAAAACCGCCAAGCTTTTTATAGAAGAGTATTTTAAAGATTTTTCCGGCATTGCCGATTTTATTCAAAAAACTAAAGAAAACGCCCGGCGACGAGGTTTCGCGGACACGCTTTTGGGGCGCCGGCGCCGATTGCTTGATATTAAATCAACCAACGCGTTTCTGCGCTCATCGGCCGAGCGGATGGCGCAGAATATGCCCATTCAGGGATTGCAGGCCGACATCATCAAGATCGCGATGATTATGATTGGCCGCGAAATTCTCAAAGACAAAGAAAACGGCGTGAGAATGCTTTTGCAAATCCACGACGAGCTTGTTTTTGAAATCCGCGAGAATTTAATCGGATCGCTTTGTCCAGAAATTAAACGAATTATGGAACTATGCTATACTCTAAGAGTTCCGATCATCGTCAATGTTAAAACAGGCAGCAATCTCGGGCAGATGAAATAAAAATGAATCCGGCTAAAAAAACAATAACTTTCAGTAAAATTTCCGTCTGGTGCACGGTGATTTTAGCTTATGTTTTCATCGTCGGTTTTTATATTCTCTGGCTCATGCCGACGTTGGAAGATATAGCCGATGGAACGCGCGCTTTTCAACTAGAGACGGCTGAAAAAGTGGAAATTGAATCGGAGAAAATCATTATTGACCATCCGGAGAGCCGGCTGAATGAGCTGGTTTTATTCGCTTTGCTTAAATTGAAAGGCGTCGCGACGTTTGATTCGCTTGATTTGGGCGAATGGGAATCATTTTTGGAAAATCGCCCCGACGTGAAAGAATTTTTTATCGCCGATCTTTTGGGCGCTGAAAAAATTCACTTCGTTAGCGGTACAACTTCCGACACGGGCGATCTTGAAGATTTGTCCGTGAAAGATTATTTCATCGAGGCGATGCAGACCGGCTTCAGTATTAAAGCTGTTCATTCGGGCGATGGCGCGGCGCCGAATATGCTCGCGGTGAAGCGCTTCAACGTGCCGGAATTGGGCAATTTTATCTTCGGCATCACGGTTGACATCGGCGGACATCTGGAGGAATTCTCTTTGGAATTAAAGAATGATGAAAACGAGCGGGTCTACATAGTTGACGATCAAGATGGGATTATTGAGCATTACGATCGGGCGGCTATCGGCACTTCCGTTTCAGAGGAAAGGCTGGTGAAAAACACGCGCGCGATGAGCGGCGCGGGCAAAAATCGTTATCAATCCGGATCTTATACCACTAACGCCGGCGAGAAATTGGAGGCCACGGTTTTTCTTTTAAAATCGGTTGATTTTTTGATCGTAGTTGAAGAAAACTATAAGGAAGCGTGGGCGGTGTGGAACAGACTGCTTCTTTTCAGCGCTTTAGGGATGTTTTCCATTATGGCGCTAGTTGTTTTGCTGACGCGCAACACACTTAAAATATTTGACGCTTCAAGCCAGCTGGCTAAAGAGCGCGACCAAATCGGAGCAATTATTGAGCATTTGGATATTGGGGTGGTGGGATACGACGATAATTTTACGATTACTTTAATAAACCCCAAAGCTGAGGAACTGTTGAAAATCAAAAAAGACGAGGTACTGAACAAATCGATCAATTCGGAATTCATGAAGGGAAGCTCTGTCGCGCAGTCGTTGGCGTGGGTGCTTTATCCTTCGCTCGCGCCTAGTATTAAAAGAATTCCGGTAAAAGAAGGCGAATCGCCGACGATTGAGCTGAAAATAGAGGGATTGCATGATCTTTATCTTCAGATCGCCACCATGCGCATTTTTGATCATCCCAGCAAAACATACCGTTATCTTAAAATCTTGAGAGACGTCTCAAGAGAAGAAGCGATCGCCCGTTCCAAGTCGGAGTTTATCTCCGTGGCCGCGCACCAGCTGCGCACGCCGCTGTCGGCGATTAAATGGGTGTTTAAGATGCTGATTGAGGGCGATGCCGGGTCGGTTAACGCGGAGCAGAAAGAATATCTCCAGAGAGGATACGACTCCAACGAGCGGATCATTGAATTGGTGGGCGATATGCTGGATGTCGCGCGCATTGAAGAAGGGAGATTCGGGTTTGAGTTTTATTACGTTGACATCTTGGATGTGGCGCAAAAGGCGATTGACGCTTTTGGCGTGAAGGCCAAGGAAAAAAATATCAGACTCGTTTTTGAGAAGCCGCTTCACCCGCTTCCGCCGATTAAAATTGATCTGGCGCGCGTCGGTCTCGCGATCCAGAACCTCATTGATAATGCGCTCAAATACACACCCAAAGATGGAACCATCATTGTTAAAGCCGAAGTGATTGACGAGTATATGCAAATCACCGTCGCCGACAACGGCATCGGCGTCCCCAAAAATCAGATGGAAAAATTATTCACCAAATTTTTCCGCGGCACCAACGCGGTCAAGCAGGAGACCAACGGCACCGGCCTTGGCCTTTACATAGTCAAAAACATCGCGCGGCGGCACGGTGGGGATGTCTGGGCGAAGTCCGAGGAGGGCAAAGGCACGACATTTTATTTAGCCTTACCGTTGAAAGAAAGCGAATCGAATCAAAAAGACGACAAGCCGTTAAGCGAGTTCGTTGAAGGGCTAAGCTCCAGCTCATAATTATGTTGATAATTTTAAAACACTGGCTTTGGGTAGTATTGTGGGCAGGATTGATTTTTGTTTTGTCTTCCATCCCGCGCTTGGAAAGCGGCCTTGAGCATGATTTTCTTTTGCGAAAACTGGCGCATATTTTTGAGTATTTCGTATTCACCTGGCTTCTGTACTCCGCTTTTTCCAATCATTACATAAAAACCAATAAAAAACACCCGCCTCATCGGCAGGCGCTAATTTTTGTTTTATTGCTGGCTGTGTTTTACGCGGTATCCGATGAGCTTCATCAGACATTTGTGTTTGGCCGGAGCGGCAATCTGCGCGATGTTGCGATAGACTTCGTCGGCATTCTGGCGGCGATTGTTTTTTTGTACTGGAGGAGGGTGTTTAGGTAGGAGAATCAATTAATCATATAATCAAGAAATCAAAGAATCATCAGATCAGTGCTTGTTTTCTTGATTTGTTGATTTTATGATTTAAGACTTCACCTTCTCCGCGATTTTCGCGAACACTTCCGGGTTGCTTCGCGCTATTTCAGAGAGCATTTTTCTGTTGAGAAGGATATTGTGAGACTTGAGTTGAGCCATAAGCCGGCTGTAGGAAAAGCCGTTTTGCCGCGCCGCCGCGTTGACTTGAATATTCCAAAGAGTACGGAAATCGCCTTTTTTCTTGCGCCGATGAACGAACATATACAAGAAGGCGTGCGCGGTCGCTTCCCTCACCCTCGTAATTTTGGAATTTCTTCCAGAACGGAATCCTTTGGTGTGTTCTCTCAGGTTTTTTCTTCTTTTATTGGCGGCTACGCCTCTTTTGACTCTTGGCATGATAAATAATTCAAAATGCAAAAATCAAAATGTAAAATTTATGTGTCCCGCCAGCGCGGGACGATTTTAAAATTTTCTCATTTTACATTTTGCACTGTCATTTTACATTTTGATTTTAAAATTTTTATTTTAATTGAATGGTACGTATCGTATCAGTTTTTTTATATCGCTTTCAGCGACGGATTGAAAGCCGTGTTTCCGGCGCCCGTCTTGGCCGGTGTTTCTGGCGTTAAAATGATTTTGGCCGCTTTTGCGCCTCAGCAATTTCTTTCCACCAGTGATTTTTACTCTTTTGGAAACTGATTTATTGGTTTTTCGCATGTTATTTTATTCGCATGGGCGCATTCGTAGTGCGCTATTCGCATGCTATTTTGATATTAATATGTTGAAGCCGGTCGGCAATTGTTTCATCGGCTGTTCAATGGTGTATTTGGTTTGGATCAATGAAAGAAAATGCTGAAATTTTTCTCTGGCGAAATCTTTGTTGGCCCGCTCTCTTCCTCTTAAGAACATATCTATCTTTACTTTATTACCATCCTCAAGGAACTCCCCCAGTTTTTTTATTTTTATCAACGCATCGTGATCGGAAATTTTCATGCCTATTTTTATCAATTTCAATTCGGAAGTTTTCTGTTTAGCTTTTTGCTGTTTGATCTGTTTTTCCTGCTGATAAAGATATTTGCCGAAGTCTATTATCCGGGCGACCGGCGGATTGGCCTGGGGCGCTATTTCCACCAGATCAAGATTTTTCACTCGCGCCATTTCCAGCGCTTTCGGCGTGCTCACGACTCCCAAATTTTCTCCCTGGTCGTCGATCAATCTCAACTCGGGAACCCTTATTTGATTGTTTACTCGCGGTTTCTTTATGATAACGAATTACGAATTACGAATTACGAATTAAGAATAACAGAAAAGAAATTTTGTTTTTATCTTTTCGTGATTCATAATTCATAATTCGTAATTCGCTTTTAGTGGAGACGGCGGGAGTTGAACCCGCATCCAAAAAGCCATTTACAATATTTCTACAAACTTAGATTGTTTTATTTTTGTCGGGTATTGGCTTAAAAGCAATCAAAATACCAATACCTCCAATCGCTTTTTTCTTTGCCAGGCGTCGCGATTTTCGCGTTGGCGCATCCTGATGATATGACACCGGTTTTCTCCTATCAGAAATCAGAGAGACCGATGGCGAAAGGTATTAAACTCTCGCGAAAGCAAATGAAGGCGCGAAAGCAAAAGCCAGCGCGTTCTTTACTTTGGAAATTAAGTTTGCACTTAACTTTTCTTGCCGCTTTTGACGAGACGCGACCACTCGGTTTGCATATTGTAAAAAGATCTCTTTGTCGAAGCACGGCATCCCCATAGTCCAGAAATTAGAAATTAGCGAGTAGCGAGTAGAAATTATTTCTCTTGTTTCATGATTTTCTCTTTCTCTCGCTGAAAATCCCTTTTCTTGATTAACTCGCGTTTTTCAAACTTTTTCCTGGATCGGGCTAAAGCAAAACCAAGCTTGATTTTGCGCTTTACAGTATATAAGGAAATGGGTATCAAAGTCAAGCTTTTTTGGCTGGTCGCGCCGGAAAGCGCGAAGATTTCTTTTTTATGCAAAAGCAGTTTGCGCGGCCGGTCGGGTTCGTACCAGGCGGGCGTGTTTTTCGCTTGATACGGCGGAATGACCGCGTTTATAATATGCGCTTCTCCGCCGCGAATCAGAACAAAAGCGCCCTTGAGTTGAGCCGAACCGCGCATCACCGACTTCGCTTCAAATCCGTACAGCGCGACGCCCGCCTCGTATTTTTCAAGGATTTCATAATCAAACAGCGCTTTTTTATTTTCGGCTAATGTGGGCATACCCAGTATATCAACCTTGACAGCTGAATAAACAATCTATCAAAGATGATAAATAATTTTTAAAACACATCCTCTCTCTTCTATCCCAGTCTCCTTTTGCGTTTTGCAAAGCAAAACGCAGTCAAGGTTGTATTACTGGGTATAAAGCCAGTTTACCGCACGACGCGCCTTTTTGCCAATGGTATTTTATAACACCACAATATTTTTATTATCCCCTATCGAACGATCGTACAATGGGGGATAGTGGCTGGGGATAATCGCTCTTGCCAAACTCATCCGGGGGGGGGGGGTATTATGGAAGCAAGTTTAAAATTAAACAAAAAACATATGCCAAAAGAAATGCCGGACATTGAACAACAAGAACAATTGCCGTCGATTTTGATCATTTATCGCGACAACGATTTATTTGAAAAATATGTTCCCGAGATAGCGCGGATACTTCAAGCCAAAGGACGCGAAGTGGAGATCAAAGATTTTCCAAGAGGCACCGAAAAAGATGAAATAAAAGAATGGTATAATGAAAATTTGGAAAGATTGGCGGGAACGGAAATAATTTCTGATATGACCGCAAATCCCTTTCTTCGCGGATTTAAAAAATTAGTGAATATAAGTTTAGATAATTTGATTTATCAGGCAATTACACAGATTGTATTTGGCGAAGGAGAGGGATGTGAAATAATGAATGATAGTCTTGATCAGTCCTCCCAACTAAAAGAATTTTTTACAACAATAATAAAAAATATTTTAAAAAATCAAGAGAATGTACCAAATAAAATTTATATATTTTCTGATCACATATTATCCCATCATCAAGATTACTGGGATGCCGCAGATGAAAATAAAGAAGAGCTTAAAAAAGCATATTCGGAAAAGATAAAAGAGCTGTTAATTGAGAGTGGTATTGATGCTGAAAAAATAATTATCAAATTAGAAAAGCTAAGCCAAAAAGAATTTCAAGAAGAGGTTGATCAATTGGGAAATTGGGTAATAGCAGACAGGCATTCTCCAATATCCATGACGGGAATGATTAATGCAAAAAATTTACAGTTGCCAACAGGTAGTTTTTACAGTTCCGCGCGCGAGGCCGGATTGATTGATATTCCGGAAGAAGAATTCAGTCAAAATTTAGAAAAAGTTATTGATGAAAAATTAGGCAGTTGAATTTCTTAATTTTTTTAACATCTACAACATCTATGGAAGTTGAACTTCCATAATTCACTTCCTTAATTTAAGGAACTTGGTTGCATGAAAACAAAAACCTCAATTATGCGTCGATCGTCGCATAGTTGAGGTTTTTGTTTGGGCGGATTCTTTTGAAAATCATGAAGTTTCCGCCCCCGATTTTTATAAATTGCCGACTTTTCTTTTATTTGCTATACTGGCGATATATGAAACAGGAAAAAATACGCGAACAAATTCATCAACAACTTCCCTTGCTTAAGGAAAGATATCATGTCAAAAAAATCGGCGTTTTTGGCTCTTTTGTCCGCGGCGAACAGAAAAAAGGAAGCGATGTGGATATTCTGGTGGAATTCAAAACTCCAATCAGTTTTTTTGAATTTATCCGGCTGGAAAATTTATTAAGTCGTTCTTTGCGCAGAAAAGTGGATTTAGTTTCCAAAAGGTCCATTAAACCGGCGGTTAAAAAAGAAATTATTAAAGAAGTGCGATATGTCTAAAAGAGGAATAGAACTTTATTTGAAGGACATCAAGGGATCTATCAGAAAAATAGAAAAATATACGCGTGGCGTAAATTTTGATAAATTTTCCAAAGACGAACAAATGATTGACGCGGTTGTCAGAAATCTTTCAATTATTGGCGAGGCGGTAAGAAATATCCCTAAGGAAATAAAAGTTAAAAATCCTAATGTGGCTTGGAACGAAATCAAAGGCATGCGGAATAAAGTCATTCATGAATATTTTGGCATTGATGAAGAAATTTTATGGAAAACCGTCCAAGAAGATATCCAGGTCTTCAAAAAACAGATAGCCAAGCTTTTACGAGATATAAAATAGAAGAAAAATCAGCTATTTAACAAAAACAAAAAAGCCCTCCGGCGCGTAAAGCTATGGAGGACAAGGAGGTGTGATATGCTCATAATTTTTGATTGCGACGGTGTTTTGAGATCTATTTCACTGAAGGGGCTGTTTGAGGCGTATGTGGCAATCATCAGCTATAAAGGGAAGGATTACAGGGAGTTTTTCACTGATATTTACAGCTTTGGAAAGTGGTTTAGCCACGATTGGCACGAAAATTTCAGAAGGATCGGCGATTTCAGCGAGAACGAGTTCGCGATAGCGGGAAAAATTTTCCACGCGCACTACGATAAATATGTCAGCGTTTTCCCGTGGGTGCGCGGCATTCTGGACGAGCTTTCCGAAAAGCACAAACTGGCTTTGCTTTCATCAAGCTCCATCGCGAGCGTGCGCGGGTCGCTGGGCGAATCCTGCGATTTCTTTTCACTGATGGTCGGTAGTAAAGAAGTCAGTGAGCTGAAGCCGCATCCCGAAGGAGTGCATTTGATTGTTGATCGGCTGGCGGGACAGCGCGAAAGCACAATTATTATCGGCGACGGAGAAGTGGATATTTTAGCCGGCAAAAGCGCCGGCGTAAAAACCGGAGCAGTAAGCTGGGGCGGAGTCACTGAACTGGATGATTTGAAAAAACTTAGCCCCGATATGATTATTCACACTCCGGCAGATCTTTTGGAACTTTGAAGTTATTGCCCCTCGCTTGCAAGCAAGTGAGGGGCTTTATTTTTAGCGGTTTTTGGGATAGAATTTGGAGGTCGGGTCTTCGAGAGGTCGGGCTTCCGCCCGCTGACTCTCAGTTATCGCCGGAGCTATTTGTTTTTACAAAGAAAAAAGGAGCTACACGGTATTCCTGTTGTTGGAAGCCCGACCTCGACAGATTGAATCCAATATGGCGAGGTTCAACCTCCAACAATGGGAATTAATATCAACTCCTCTTATCTTTGTAAAAACAAATAGCTCTGTTGATAGGCGGGATTTAGCGGGCGGAGGTTGAATCTCAGCGAGACCCGACCTCCAACAACTAGAATCTAACTCAATTCTCTTCGTTGTCTCAAAGACAAATAGCTCTGATGTTAAACAGAAATCAGCGGGCGATGCTTCATCTGACGCTTCGTCACCCTGCCGAGGGTTGCCGTCGGGTGCGGAGGTCGGGTCTCAAATGGGTGCGCAGAAAGATGAGTTTTGTGATTTAAATATAGAATGAGTGATTATAATGAACCAAGAAAACAAAAATAAAGAGGTGAAAAAATCGGCGATCGCAGAGATGGAAGAGAGCGTGCTCGCGTGGTGGGATGAAAACGATACTTTCCGCAAGAGTTTGCGCGCGCGCAAGAAAGGCAACCCGCGAACGCAGAGAGCGGAGCAGTCGTCGCATGACGGCAAGCCGTTCGTGTTTTACGAAGGTCCGCCGACCGCCAATGGTATGCCGCACCCAGGGCACGTGATGGGGCGGTGTTTTAAGGATTTGTTTTTGCGCTATAAATCAATGCGCGGATATTTTGTGGAGCGTCACGCCGGCTGGGACACGCACGGCCTGCCGGTGGAGATTGAAGTGGAAAAACAGCTCGGCATCAAAAACAAATCGGACATTGAGCGGCTGGGCATCGCGGAATTCAACCGCCTGTGCAAAGAGTCGGTGTGGAAATACAAAGACGAGTGGGAGAAGATGACTCGGCGCATTGGTTTTTGGCTGGATATGGAGCATCCCTACATCACTTACGACAATAAATACATAGAAACTCTCTGGTGGGTCATTAAACAAATTTTTGATAAAGGGCTTTTGACGGAGGATTACAAAGTGATGCATTATTGCGCCCGTTGCGGCACCGGTCTTTCTTCGCACGAGATCGCGCAAGGGTATAAGACCGTTAAAGATTCATCAATATATGTAAAATTTGAGATCATTGATTCCATAAGCTATAAGCTAAAAGCTAAAAGTTATTTCTTAGTTTGGACCACCACGCCCTGGACCCTGCCGGCCAATGTCGCGTTAGCCGTGAATTCAAAAATATCTTACGTGAAAGCGAAAAAGGGCGATGAAATTTTGATTCTGGCGGAAAGTCGTTTGAGTGTTTTAGGCGAAGGGTGGGAAATTATTGAGCGCGTCAAAGGCAATGATTTACTTGGATTGGAATATCAACAGCTTTTTGATTATCTTAAACCGGACAAAAAAGCGTTTTTTGTCGTGGACGCCGATTTCGTGTCGGATAAAGATGGCACGGGCATCGTGCATATCGCGCCCGCTTACGGCGAAGACGATATGGCCGCGGCGCGCCGACATGACTTGCCGGTGCTTCATCCGGTTAAAGAAAACGGCGAATTTATTGACGCTTTGCCCTGGCGCGGAGTGTTTGTTAAAAAAGCGGACGAGGCGATCACGGAAGATTTAAAGAACAGCGGTTTTCTTTTTAAAACGGAAATTTACGAACACGAGTACCCTTTTTGCTGGCGGTGCGACACCCCGATTTTATATTACGCGCGCAAATCGTGGTTCATCAAAATGTCCCAGCTCAAAGAGCGCGTGATTGCCAACAACCAAAAAATCAACTGGGTGCCGGCTCACACAAAAGACGGCCGGTTCGGCGAGTGGTTGCGCGAGCTGAAAGACTGGGCGTTTTCGCGCGACCGTTTTTGGGGCACGCCTCTGCCGATCTGGCGATGCGGGGAATGTCGGCACGCGCAAGCGCTGGGTAGTATCGCCGAGCTCGCGCGGAAGAGCCGTTTTAAGAACCGCTATTTCATAATGCGCCACGGCGAAGCGGTTTATAACGCCAAAAGCACGGCCGAAACATCGGGACGGGCGAAAAATCATCTTACTCAAAAAGGAATAAAAGACGTGAAAGTGTCGCTGGAGCGATTCAAGAAAAAGAATAAAGGCATCGTTCCCGATGTCATCGTTGCTTCTCCTTTCCCGCGCGCGCGCGAAACGGCGGAATTGGCCGCCGGGTTTTTCGGCGCGGGAGCGCGCGATATTATTTTTGAGCTGGCGCTTCAGGAAATGCACATAGGGATATTTGACGGCAAAAAAGCCAGGGAATACCGCAAATATTTTTCTTCTTACGAGGAAATGTTCGTGAAGCGGCCGCCGGGCGCGGAAGAAAATCTGAGCGACTTGCGCGTCCGCGCGGTGGCGGCTCTGCGCAAACTGGAAGAAATATACGCGGACAAAACGATTTTGATCGTGAGCCACGAATATTCACTTTGGATGCTGGAAACCGGGCTTTTGGGATTTGATATCGCGGAGACTGTAGCAGCCAAAAAGAAAAAAGGAAATGACTATATCAAAACAGGAGAGATTAGAGAGTTAAAAGTGAGCAAATTGCCGTTAGGCGCAAATGGGTTTCTTGATTTGCACAAGCCTTACTCAGACGAAATTACTTTTGCCTGCGAGAAATGCGGCGGAGCGATGCGACGCGTGCCGGAAGTGTGCGATGTCTGGTTTGATTCGGGGGCGATGCCGCTAGCGCAAATGCATTTTCCATTTGCGCAAATCCGAAATCCGAAATCCGAAATCCGAAATTTATTGAAACAAATTCCATATCCGGCCAATTTCATTACGGAAGGCGTGGATCAGACCAGAGGGTGGTTTTACACGCTTTTGGCGGTGGCGACTCTGCTTGGCTTGGAACCGCCCTATAAAAACGTGGTTTCCCAGGGACATATTTTGGACAAGCACGGCAAGAAAATGTCCAAGTCAAAAAAGAATTATATGGATCCGATGGAAGTGGCCGACCGCTACGGCGCGGACGCTTTGCGTTGGTATTTTTACATTACCAATCCGGTGGGCGAGCCGAAAAGGTTTGACGAAAAAGACGTGCTGGACTGCCAAAGAAAATCGGTGATGGTGCTCTTGAATGTTTATAATTTCCTCACTTCTTACGCTTCGGCGAAAAATATCAAGACTGCTCCGCGTTCGCGCAATATTCTGGATCGCTGGATTGTTTCCCGGCTGAACGAAACGGCGCGGTCTATGATTGAATTTATGGATCAATACGACGCGCTCTCGGCTTCGCGCGCGCTGGACGCTTTTTTTGACGATTTGACCAATTGGTACGTGCGCCGTTCGCGCGCCCGGTTTCAATATCCGGAGAGCGCGGCCGATTATCGCGCCGGAACGGACACGCTCAATTTCGCGCTCGCGCAAACATTGAAGCTAGCCGCTCCTTTTATGCCTTTTGTTTCAGAACATCTCTGGCAAAAAATGAAGCTGAAAGGCAGCGCGCATATGGCGGACTATCCTTTGGCCGCCAAAAAATTGATTGATAAACAACTGCATTATGATATGATAGAGGTGAGGCGAGTGGTGAGCGCGACGCTGAAAAAAAGAGCCGAGGTGGGGATCAAGGTGAGGCAGCCGTTAGCTGAATTACGAATTACGAATTACGAATTACGAATTAAAGACAAGAAAGAATTGCTGGATTTGATCAAGGAAGAAGTTAATGTTAAAAGTGTTTTTTTTGATAATGCGCTTACTGAAGATGTGTGGCTGGACACGGCGATTACGCCGGAATTGAAAAACGAAGGCACAATGCGCGAAATCATCAGGCATATCCAGCAGGCGCGCAAAGAAGCAAAGTTGACCGCCAAGGATACAGTTATGATTATTTACCATTCGCCGGCGTTGAGAGAAATAGTTGAATCCTCCAAGGAAATCATCCGCGCCCATACCAAAGCGAGCGATATCAAAGCGGTTGATCTTGAAAACATAAAAAATCCAAATGAGATTTCAATAGACGGGGAAAAATTATGGTTCGGGTTTTGAGACCCGACCTCCGCCCAATGAAGCGCGAATTATGAATAATGAATTAGGAATAAAGATAGAACGATTTGCTTTTTTCCATCCTTATTCATAATTCTTAATTCATAATTCAATTCTTATGCGAACATTAGGGATCGTCATTAAAAAACAAAACAAGAAAGAGTCGGATCAGTTGTTGACCGTTCTCACCAAAGAATTCGGCAAGGTTGTTTTCACGGCCAAGGGAGTGCGCAAAGAATCGGCCAAGCTGGCCGGTCACCTCGGGCTCTTTAATATGTCTGAAATAAATTTCGTTCACGGAAGGCGACAGAGAATCATCACCTCGGCCTTGGAGAAGGAGAGTTTTTCCGGTCTTAAAAAAGATCCGGCTAAAGTGGAAGCGGCCCGGCACGCGGCCGAGCTGACCGACCGCTGTCTGTTCTGCGAAGAGCCGGACGAGCGGGTCTTCAATCTGGTTTTGGGATCGCTGGACTATTTAAACAGAAAAGAGCTGAATCAATTTGAATTAAAAATGTTTTTGCGCTATCTTGAGTTTAAATTATTGAGCCTTTTGGGTTACGAGCCAGAGGACAAAACAATCGTTGACGCTTTTGCCCGTTCGTATGTCCGGCTTTCCGAGAACGAGCTGGACGAAATGGCCGAGCGTTTCAACAAATACTTTCAAAATATTTACACGACTTAGCGAGTCGCGAAAGATTATGAGCAATCGCTTAGAAGAATTTGAAAAAAAACTATATAAAAGAGACGGCGAGACGGAAAAAAAGCAAAAGAGTTACGAGGTGTACAAAGAAGAAGACTTATTCGCGCCTCGCCCGGGGTGGGAGGAAGGGCGCCGCTTTCTTTTTTTGGCCGGGTCCGGTTTTAAAATAGCGCTAATTCTGCTGGCGCTTTTGGCGGTCGGCGTGGCCGCGGTTTTCGGATATTTGTATTTTAATAAAGGCGCGGCGTTTGACGCGAAAAAAGTCAAAGTTTCCATTCTTGGTCCGGAAAATATCCAGGCGGGTGACGAGGTTTCTTTCAGCGTGGCTTATAAAAACGATTCCGATATTGTTTTAAGAGACGCCGAGCTGATATTTGAATGGCCGGAACGCTCGATGCTCGCGGAAGAGTTCGCCGCGCCCGGTTCTTTATTCGTTAAATACGATTTCGGGACGATTGTTCCGTTTCAGGAAAAAACCGTTACGATCAAGGGAAGAATTTTCGGTTTGCGCGGAGAAGATAAAACGGTTAAAGCATTATTTCGCTATCGTCCGGAAAATATCAATTCGACGATTGAAGGCGGCGCGGCCGCTTCAGTCAGGATCGTTTCCACCCCACTGTCTTTAAAACTTAATATTCCCGATCAGGCGGTGTCGGATAAGGAGCTTAATTTATCAATTGAATATCAAAACCAGTCGGACGCCGACTTTTCCGATGTCAGCATCAAGCTGGCCTATCCGTCCGGGTTTAATTTTATTTCGGCTGATCCGGCGCCCGGTTCGGGGAATAACATATGGAAACTGGGCGACATTAAAGGCAAAGCTAGCGGCGCGATAAAAATAAACGGCAGTTTTTCCGGCGCGCAGGGGGAAGTTAAATCAATGTACGCGGAAATCGGCCAATTGGGCGAGGGCGATCAATTTGTTTCTTATGCCGGGACGGAAAGCCGGACCAGTCTCGCTTCGTCCGCGCTGGTTGTTTTTCAAACGGTAAACGATTCGCGCGACTACACCACCAATCCGGGGGCGGTCTTGCGTTATAAGATCAGATACAAAAACACCACCAATTACCAGATTTCAAACGCGGTGATTTTGGCGGGAGTTGACGATAAATACGTGAACATAAAATTGCTTAATATCCCCTGGGGCGCTTTTGACGCCCGGACCAATTCCATTATCTGGAACAGCGTCGGCGTTCCCGATCTGGCCGTTTTGGACCCCAAAGAAGAGGGAGAAGTTTCTTTTTCAATAAGCGTCAAGCCGGTGTTTTTACCCAAAGATTTTTCTGACAAAAACTTGACGATAGTCTCAACCGCCAAAATCACTTCAGCTGCCCCGCCCGAGCAGTTGGCCGGCCTGCCGATAGAAGGCGAGGATCGTCTTGAGGCCAAAATCAACACCCAGTTTTCGTTCAATGAAAAAGCTTACTATCGCGACGGAGTGATAGAAAATTCCGGTCCGGTGCCGCCCAAAGTCGGCGAGCGCACCACCTACGCCATTTCCTGGCAACTGACTACGACAATCAACGATGTTGACGATGTTGAAGTAACAGCGGTAATCCCGCCGACAGTGGAATGGACGGGTATTATTTCGCCGGCGGACGCGGACATAAAATACAATCCGGAGAACGGCGAAGTAAAATGGCTCGCCGGCAAAGTGCTGGCCGGCACGGGCATTTTTATGCCGGTGCGGAAAGTTGATTTTCAGGTCGCTTTCACGCCGGCGCTGGTCCACGTGGGCGACCTGATCAATTTGCTGTCCAACGCCGTGCTCAAGGGAACAGACAGTTTTACCGGCATGAAAATAGAACGGACAGCGTCGCAGGTTAATTCCGATCTGCTTAACACTCTAAAAGAAGGCGGGAGAGTAATTCAATAATGCGAATTTACGAATGACACACGAATGCTACGAATTTATTCGTATAGGCACATTCGTAGCATTCGTATAAATTCGCAGATTCGTATTATATTATGTCAGACCAATTAATGGATAAAATTGTTTCTTTGTGCAAACGGCGGGGGTTTGTGTATCCTGGATCGGAAATTTACGGCGGGCTGGCCAACAGCTGGGACTACGGTCCTTTGGGCGCTGAATTAAAAAACAACGTCAAAAATTATTGGTGGCGCCGTTTCGTTCAGTCGCGCGACGATATCGTTGGCATTGATGCCGCGCTGATTATGAATCCGAAAGTCTGGGAAGCGAGCGGGCATCTGAAAGAATTTTCCGACCCGCTGGTGGAATGCAAAAAGTGTCATAACCGGTTTCGCGCCGATAAAATCAACGGCATTTGTCCGGTTTGCGGCTCCAAGGAATTCAGCGAAGCCAAACAGTTCAATCTGATGCTTAAAACATTTCTCGGTCCGGCCGAGGAAAAGGCCAATGCGGCGTATTTTCGGCCGGAAACGGCGCAGGCGATGTTCGTGGATTTCCAAAATGTTTTAGAGACG
>Ga0209541_10001077_pt1 | contig 54381 bp, 46 predicted proteins | sample RifCSPlowO2_01_FD_184027 | JGI IMG/M metagenome (GOLD analysis project Ga0209541, IMG submission 184027) | Groundwater microbial communities from Rifle, Colorado - Rifle CSP2_plank lowO2_0.1 (SPAdes) (version 2) | ecosystem: Environmental > Aquatic > Deep subsurface > Groundwater | place... | reverse complement strand
TTATCTTACAAGCACTTTCAAGTGGCTCTCCACCTTTAATTAACATGCCGTGTTCTGCTCCTTTACCAGTGCCTACCATAATGGCAGTAGGAGTGGCAAGACCTAAGGCGCATGGACATGCAATTACAATTACTGCGGTAAAGGCCATGAGAGCAAAACTCAATGGGGCACCAAGTAAAAAGTACCAAACACCGAATGTAAGAATAGCTATTATAATAACTATAGGAACGAAATAAGCCGAAATCTTATCAGCAAAGGCTTGAATTGGCGCCTTTGATCCTTGTGCTTCCTCCACAAGACGAATGATTTGAGCTAATGTTGTTTCGGACCCGACTCGAGTTGCCTGAAACTCAAAACTTCCCATCTTATTTATTGTTCCTCCCACAACAGTATCTTTAATATGTTTTTCAACCGGCAAACTTTCTCCCGTAATCATTGATTCGTCTACTGCCGATGATCCTTTGACGATTACGCCATCGACAGGGACTTTTTCACCTGGTCGGACCATTATTATGTCGTTGTGAACAACTTTATCAATAGGGATATCAAGAATTTGGCCATTGCGTATTACGCGAGCTGTTTTTGCCTGCAAACCCATGAGCTTTTTAATAGCATCTGACGTTCTTCCTTTTGCTTGTGCTTCAAGCCATTTTCCTAAAATAACAAAGGTGATAAGAAAGGCTGCGGTTTCAAAATACAGTTCTGGGATCTTCTCTACTCCGATACCGATAAGGGATTTGGTACCGAGATAATAAAATATATAGTTCACTAGGCTATAAAAGTAGGCAACAGAGGTACCAATCGCAATAAGACTATCCATATTAAATGTCTTCATGCGAAGTGCGGACCAAGCGCCCTTATAGAAACCGCGACCAATAATAAATTGGACAGGGGTTGTGAGAATGAGAGAAATAATGCCAACAAGTGGTAAGAAAAATGCCCTTCCCGGGATCCATGAAAAGAAATCAAAGAGCATAAAGTAAATCATGGGAACGCTCAGAACCAAACTCACCATAAACTTACTAAAGAGTGATTTTATTTCTTTTTTTTGATTTTTTGCTTCAAACTGCGGATCTTTTTCATCAATAAATCTGGCAGAATAACCTGTTTGTTTTACTGCGTCTATGAATGACTCTTTTTTCACAGCTGATTCATCATAGGTAATAAGCGCCTTTTCTGCAGAGAAATTTACATTTGCTTCTTTTACTCCTGGGACTTTTTTAAGAGATTTTTCGATAATGAGTGCGCAAGAAGTGCAGTGCATTCCTGAGAGCGATAAGCTTACTCGTTTAGAAGTGTTTACCTCTTTTATTTCTGAGGAGGTTTTCATGGGCGATGTCATTAGCTTTGTCTCAACGGCCGTCTCATGAGATCCATTAACTCCATCAAGAAGGTGAATGAAGCTCTGTGATTTTACAAATCTTTGAATGTAGTCTTCTGCTTCAACCTCTTTTCCTTTTGGAATAACCACTTCTACAGATTTTTTATTATCTACTTTTCCTTGATAAGAAAGCTTGCCATTATCATTTTCAATTACTTGTCCATCTGCAGTTATATGTGATTGAAATACAACTCGCATTGGATCTTTAGACTTTGTTCCTTTTTTTATAAGTTCAACTGCGTCCTTTTCCGTTTGGGTATCGTCTCCACCCTCTATCACTCCTGTGTACCCTGCTTTTGTGATTGCACCAAGAATATCATTTTGGGTAACTTTCTTCTCTTCGATTGTTACTGTTCCTTTTCCCGTTTTATGATCAATCACTGCATTAGTTGCTCCAGGAAGGGACGCAAGCTCATCTTTAATTAATAATTCACATGACGCACAGTGCATTCCAATCACAGAAAAAGATATTTTTTTCATGGTGAAATTTTTTATAAATTTTTAATTATTTTGTAATCGGTTCCCTCAAGCGCTTAGTGTTGGTGACATTTGTTGCAGAAGGAGCACTCTCATCATCCACAATATTAAATACTCCACTATACATTCCCATGCTACACGTATATCGGACTTGGCCAGCTTCAGTTGGAGTAAATTCAATAATATTTTCTCCTGCTTCAAGATTTTTTCGTATTCCCAATTTTGGAGATACAATACTCGCCGCGCATGTAAATACATCTTCTGATGTGACAATCCATTTAACAGGTATGCCTTTTTTTATGGTGAATGAATTTGGCGAATATCCTGATGAAGTTTGGGTCATTTTAACGACTTGTACACCATCTTTTAAAGTGACATTTGGATCATTTACAGTTGCTGCAGTTGTTTGGGGACTAATAAATGCATTTACATCAATCCCGCTTAAATTGAGTCCGTTTGAAATGTTAAAGAGAGCCATGAATATAACTACGAGTCCTGCAAATTTGAAAAATGGTTTTGCAAAAGCGCCTTTAACCATAGAGGTAAGCCCCCCAATTCCTAAAAGTCCTGGTGCAGTGCCAAGTGCAAACACACCCATGGTGAGAGCTCCTTTTATGGGGCTGCCACTACTGATTGCAAAAAGTTGCATGGCTTGCGTAAATCCACAGGGTAAAAAGAATGTAGATGCTCCCATAATAAATGAATTTTTATGGCTATATTCTTTTTCTGACTGCGCTTTGATTCCCAGAGCTCTACTTATCCCATTTGGAAGAGTAAATTTAAGTCCTGTTAGCCGTGGGAAAATTTCAGTTAATTGTAATCCCATAAGGATCATCACAGCCCCCACCGCAATAATGAGAAGACCCAGAGTGGTAGTTGAAAGTTGGAAAAATGAGCCAGCATATCCAATGATCCCTCCGAGGACAAAGAAGGAGATAATGCGCCCGGCATTAAAAAATAAATGAGGTTTAAATTTTTGCAGAAGCGTCGCTTGGGGATGCTTTTCAACAAACCGTGCTGATGCTGCAAGCACAAGTCCTCCTACCAGAGCCATGCAGGTTGATACACCAGCGGTAAGTCCAACGAGAAATACAATTGGTAAACTTCCATAATTGTTGCCTACCCCTTTGAGTGAGAAATTGAATATTCCTAGAGTACTTCCGATTAAATAGAGGAGAACAAGGATTAAGAAAGCATATCCTAGGTCAACATAATCTTGCATGCGTTTTGAAAAAAAAGATTTTTGTTCGTTTACTCCTATCGTATAGCCAGCAGCACATACTGCTTTTTCTATTTTTTTCTGTTCGAGATGTCCTTGGTAGTATATTTCAGCCACTCCTCTTTTTTCGCTTACAATTGCTTTTTTAACAACTTGTATTTTCATTAACTCATCTTCAATTAAGATCTCACACGACCGACAATGCATGTCTTTTATGGGAATAGTTTTTGTGAACATAGGGCTTTCTATATAGTCAACTGTTAATAACGGCTCTCAGGATACAAAATGAGATATGAAGAAAGTATGAAGATTGCCCATTTTTATATCCTTCTAAAGAACTTCACATTATGTAAATCTATATAATATTATTAAGTATGTCAAAATATACGAAGGATTTTCATTCAGTAGTTAAAGATAGGACACCATTAAAATGGAGCGAAGCTCCGTATGCATATACCGTAGCCTTCTTTTTTGCATTAGTATTATTCGTAATATTTTCAATATATCTTTTTAATAGACGGGGATTTTATGATCTCTACATAATTAATAAAGTTTTTGCTGGTGTGGCCATTTTTCAGCTTGGAATAGTCCTTCTTATGGGCCCTTTATGTAGAATGTTTTATATATTTGACCACTTGCTAAGATTCAGAAAAGAGTTTGGAATTATTGCTTTCTTTTTTGCAGTTCTTCATAGCACATCATCTCTATTTTTACTAAAAAGCTATTTCCCTATAGAAAAATATTTTACAACTGAAAGAATTCCTTTTACGTTTGGACTGATGGGAATATTGATTCTTATTTTTATTTTTCTAATATCAAATAAAAAGTCGATGGATATCATCGGTTTTAAAAGATGGTGGATTATTCAATATTGGGGAGTAAGAGCAGCTTTTCTTGTTGTGGCACTGCATGTATTTGTTATGAAAACTCCAGGATGGATTGATTGGTACAAAAAAGGTGGGGCTAACGCGCTTGTCCATCCCGAATGGCCTGGCCTTGGTCTTTTGGAAGGTTGGTTTATATTTTTTGTAATTTTGATCCGCATAGCTGAGACGATTAATATTAATTTAGGAAGATTGATTTGGTACATATCTGTCCCCGCTCTTCCACTAATTTATTTTTTAACATTCTCCTGGGGCAGAAAATTTTTACCATAAAATGCAGAATCGTCGTTTATTGTTTCAAAAAATAATTATAAAGTTTGGCAAAAAGGTACCCAACTAACCAGGCCGTGATTGTTGCCGAAACAATTCCTAAAATAAATGATTCTGTACTTAAATTCCAAGCGCTAATTTTACTTATATCTATGCCATGGAACCACGATCTCGCTACATTCATTAGAAAGTCTGGAAATAAACCCACTAATAATCTACATACGACATAAACAATCGCTGTTGTTGCTGCCGCTGCATTGGCGGTTCCAATTAGATTATGTTTCATATTGTTAATGTTTAGAATGATCTTCAGCTGATTTTTCTCCATGTCCACGATGATCCATCATAAAAAGATGCATTAAGGGACAGAGCAAAATAGCGCCATAAACAAGTATGGTATTTGCTGGCACTTTAAAAATAAAAATTGCTATCGCAAATAGAACTACAGCTACCGAGCAAATAGTAAGATTTCTTTTCATATGATTACATAAAACTAATAATGTATTTATTCTACGAATATGATCATGAAGAAATTATGAAGAAAATTTATGAAAGCGGGAGGGCGATTGTGAAAGTCGACCCCATTTTTGGTTTACTAATTACTCTAATTACCCCTTTATGTATGCCAATTGTTGCTTTACTAATCGCTAATCCCAGACCAGCGCCAAATACTACATCGGTCTTTGATCCTCGGTAAAAACGGTCAAATATATGTTCAAGCTCACTTTCCTCAATCCCTTGTCCATTATCTTTAATTATAATCAGGGCATTGTTATATTCTTGTATGAGAGAAATGTTTATTTTTCCTTTATTTTGAGAATATTTTATTGCATTATCAATCATATTTAATATGGCTCTCCCCAGACGATCTCTGAATCCTAACATCTGTATATGAGAAGCAATTGAACTGTTAACGGTAATCTGTTTTTTTATAGCTAACTTTTGCGCAATTTCTGACATCTCATCCATCAACTCAGACAGGTCAAATTTACTCCTCAAATTTTCATTTGGTACTTCTGACCAAGCGAGATCCAATACATCTTTAAGTGTTATTGTTAATCGGTCTGTTTCAACTATTGAATCTTTAATTATTTTTTTATATTCATCGTTTGAACGTTCCTTTTGCAAAGTAACCTCAAAACTGCTTCGCAGTGTGGCGATTGGTGTTTTCATCTCATGTGCGACATCGCCAATAAATTGTCGCTCTCGTTTGAAGGCTTTATCAAGACGATCAAGCAAGTCATTGAAGGATGATCCTAATTCCCCAATTTCATCACCACTTTTTGTGGAAGAAATGCGTTTGTCAAGATTTTTACTTGAAATCTGGCGTATTTGTGAAGAAAGGTCGGTGATTGATTGAGTAATTTTATATATGGTTATAAATCCGATGATAGATAGAATTAAAAATAATCCTCCCAGGATGTAGACGCTATATTTATATTGGTAAATATGTACGGTGAGAATAATAAAAAAACCAAGTAACGCAAGACTTACTACATACCAGAAAAAGAGTTTAAATCTGAGGCTTTTTGATTTTTTCATGCTTTTGGTTTTTTGTCTGTCGCCATATATCCAACCCCATGAAGAGTGTGGATAAGAGGAATTTTATAACCTTTATCTATTTTTTTTCGCAGCGTCCCCATAAATACATCCACCACATTAGAGAGACTTTCAAAATTGTAGTCCCATACGTGTTCAATAACTTGAGTGCGTGTTACGACTTCATGTTTTCGACGAAGTAACAGTTCTAAAATAGCAAATTCTTTTGGAGTTATTTTAATCAATTTTCCCGCTCGAGTAACTGTATGTTTTATGGGGTTTACTTCAAGGTCAGAAAGAGTCAGGAGATTTGATACTTGGCGATAGCTTCTTCGTATAAGTGCGTTAATCCGTGATTTGAGCTCTGCAAAAACAAACGGTTTTGTCAGATAGTCATCTGCTCCAGAATCAAGCCCTTCAACCCTATCCTCAATTTCGCTTCTTGCGGTAAGCACAAGAATTGGTGTTTCTGTTTTTATCTCACGTAATTGTTTGCATAGTTCAATTCCAGAAAGTTTTGGAAGCATGACGTCTAAAACAATAAGGTCATACGTTTCTTCTTTTGCCAGATAAAGCCCCTCCTCACCGTCATACGCTTGGTCTACTGCAAACCCTTGTTCAACTAAGCCTTTTTTTATGAAATGAGATAATCTTTCCTCATCTTCAACCAGCAAAATTCTCATATTAATTTCATTCCTTTTGTTCCAGACCACAAATATCCAACACTGCACTGATAAGAAAATTAGGTTTTTTTGTAGTTGTTTTCATAAAAAGCGTATTCCTATTCTATCATTTAACTCTTGGTAAATCTGCTCAAATGCCGCATTTTCGGTTGATCACGATCGTAAAACAGTAAGTATTTACAACGCTTTCCTTAAGATCGGGGTCCTTGCAAAATCAATTGTTCATGACCCTCTTAATTTAGAAATAGTGCGGATGGGTTTAGGAAGTTCTTTCAAGAAAGAAACTAATTCAAGCCAAACAAATTTAAGCAGGTTTACCAACTCAAATTAAATGTATTCAATATACTCTGCGTTCACAGTTATAAAACACACTGATTTGAGGTTGAGTGTTATCTGTATTATTTTGATCTCTGGACCAGTCACTTATGATATTAATTATTTGATTTAAATTAGCATCGATGTCTTGAAGCGAATTAAATATAATGCCTGTTTTTTTTGCAAATAAGTTATCTTTATCACCAATTATTCCTTTGATATTGATAAAATCACCATAATTGAAGCATTTACTGGTAGCTTTTTCGTCTTTAACGCTTGTAATTATAATTTTTATTTTACTGGAGAAATATGAAGGTATTACTCGAATTTGGATACGCTGATTTTCTTTTTCTAAACTCCATAAGTAAAGGTCGTCAAATTCAATTATATCAATTATTTTATAACCGGGAGCAATTTTTAATTGGTTATTTACATTTTTTTGAGCTTTTAAAAATAAATATGGATCTCCAATAAAAATTTGAAAAATGTAAGTACAGACGATAACAAAAAATAGTATTATAGACGTAACAAATATTTTTCTATTCATAAACGGTAAAAAATTACTGATTATATATCGGAATACTTTCGTGATTCGTATTTATTAAACAGTAGCAGTAAATATATTATAACATATCATTTTGACTAATGTTGGGTAAATCATCAAAAGTAATCTTGACACCTTTATGTTTGAGCTTTCCGGCGATCAAAAACAGGCTTTGGCAACACTGATAAATTGGTTTCAGAAAGAGAAAACCAGGAAGCAGTATATCACTTTAGGCGGCTATGCCGGCACCGGCAAAACCACCCTCATTGGGATTTTTCGAAAACAGTTGGATCAACTGGACAAAAAGCTCAAGGTGGGGTTTGCCAGCTATACCGGAAAGGCGGCGCGGGTTTTGCAAGACGCCTTACATCAGCAAAAAGCGGTATTCCGGCAGGACACAGTGGGAACAATTCATTCTCTGATCTACTCCCCTATTGTCAATGAAAGAGAAGAGATTGTCGGTTGGCAGAAAAAAGAGAAAATCGATCGCCAGCTGATCATCATTGACGAAGGGTCGATGGTTGACGGGCAGATCTGGCAGCATCTCTTAAGCTACCATTTACCGGTTGTGGTGGTTGGCGACCACGGTCAGCTGCCGCCAATTAACGGCAATTTTTATTTATTGCAAGAACCTGATCTTCAGCTGCAGGAGATCCACCGGCAGGCCAGAAAAAATCCGATCATCGGTCTGTCAATCCAAGCGCGGGAGCAAGGCTTAATCCGTTCGGGTAATTATAGCGATTCTGTCCGCAAGTTTAGTCAAGGCGATCCGGACGGCCAGGAGACTATGCAGGAGCTTTTATCCAGCTTTACTCCTGACACGCTGGTGCTTTGCGGCTACAATAACACCAGAAGAAAGCTCAACCACTTCATGAGAGCGGCTTTGGGTTTTGAGACAGCGGGACCGACCAATGGTGATCGGGTGATCTGTTTACGAAACAATCACCAGCAGGATATTTATAATGGTATGCTGGGGACAATTATTGGCATTGAGTCGTCTGAGGAGGGGTGGTATCTGGCGGAGATTGCAATGGACGGGCAGGAGAAGCCATTTAAAGGCCTAATCTCAGCGCGTCAGTTTGACAGCGAGACACCTTTGAATTTTACCGATAAGCGGTCGCAGATTATGCGGGGCGATCTGTTTGATTTTGGTTATGCGCTGACTGTTCACAAAGCTCAAGGCAGTCAGGCCAAAAGAGTGGTTTTGTTTGAGCAGAGGTTTAAGAAGATGACGGAACTGGATTGGCGGCGCTGGCTGTATACGGCCGTCACCCGCGCGCAAACTGAACTTTTCATTTTTCCTTAAATGAAAAATTTATGCCTTATTTTCTATACTTAGTCCGCTGTCGGGATAACTCTCTTTATTGTGGTATCACCACCGATTTAAAGCGCCGGATAGCCGAACATAATTCGTTTTCAAAAAAAGCTGCCAAATATACGAGAGGGCGCTATCCTGTCAAACTCGTTTACTGGGAAAAGTTTGATACCCGTGCTGATGCTTCAGTCAGGGAAGCAGAGATAAAAAATTGGCCAAAGAACAAGCGGGAAGAGTTGGCGGCAATAGTATATAATTGCAAGTAGGATCGCCAGAGTGCTGGAATTGGCAGACAGGCACGGCTTAGGACCGTGTGCCTTAACAGGCGTGTGGGTTCAACTCCCACCTCTGGCACAAGTCCCATAAAGAGTCTGTTTTAAATAATTTTTTATGTGACAGTAGTGTCCCTTTGACTCTTTACAGATAGAAAACAACAATAATGGATATTTATCTTTGGATTGTTGTGATAATAACTATATTCCTAAATTTCTAGTTTTCTACTTATTTGCTAAAAATAATAGTAAAGTCAGCAATCGATATTGATATAGATCGTTATGACAGTATAAACAAGATTTATAATAATATTATAGGTCTGATAATTATAGGCTTTAGATTGTTAGGACAATATATATAGATTTGGATTGTCCTATAGCTCCATAAAAAGAAATGAATTCGGTTGGCAGAGTTAATGCTTGTTTGATAAATGAAAAGTAAATTATATCATAAATAAGGATTAGTTAAGTAACCGATAAAAATAAAAAGACAGCATAGTCGCATACAGATTTATCCTTAAAGGATATTTTAAACCTCTATAAAAAAATTATAGGATATAATATTAATCTAATAGGATTTACCTATTTCTTAAAAGGAAGAAAAATAAACAAAAATAAGCTCAATTTTTAACATTCAGGTAAGATTCACTGATTGGTCTAAGGGACATAATAAACTATAAGGTATTATTTTATCAGAGTTTAAGGACGTAATGATTTCATGTTTAACGTTCTTAAAACGTTAATGATACACGGATGATTTACTCCTTCCATTTTGACCAGATGTCGGTTAATATAATTTTATGGACATAAAAGAGGCAATTTTGCGCTTTCTTGAATACTGCGAGCTTGATCGGAATTTGGCGCTGCGAACTGTAAAAATGTACGGTTACTACTTGGATTTTTTCAAGAAGTGGCTTTTAAAATCAACCAATTCCACTTCATTTCCGGTTGAAAAAATTGATGAAAATATTGTTCGCCAGTTCCGTTTATACATCTCCCATCAGTATAAAAATCCATTTAAGGGCGATCTGAAAAGACAAACCCAGAATTATTTTTTAGTAGCGCTAAGAAGTCTTTTTCGCTTTTTGATCAAGGAAAAATTGACCGTCATCTCACCTGAGGTGATTGAACTTGGCAAAACCCGCGACCGGAATATCAAGTTTTTACAGCCTGAGGATCTGGAGCGGCTTTTTAATGTGGTTGACACCAGTGAGATTATTGGTCTGCGGGATCGGGCTATTCTGGAAGTGCTTTTCTCAACGGGCTTGCGGGTGTCGGAAATGGTGGCTCTTAATCGGGATCAGATTAACTTTCAGACAGGTGAGTTTGGGGTGATCGGCAAGGGAGGGAAAGCGCGGGTAGTTTTTCTGTCAAAACACGCTAAAGACCGGCTGCAGAGGTATTTTCAAAAACGTGACGATCCTTACCATGCTTTATTTATTCGCTATTCAGGACCTAAGGCTCCTGAAGGTTTAACCGATGAAAAGCTGCGTTTATCGGTGCGCTCGGTTGAGAGGTCAATTGACAAATATCGTAAAAAAGCCGGAATTCTTTTTCGAATCGGTCCCCATGTGCTGCGTCACTCCTACGCTACTGACCTTCTAAGCCATGGGGCGGATCTGCGAAGCGTGCAGGAGATGCTGGGACATAAGAACATCTCAACAACCCAGATCTATACTCACGTTACCAACTATCGCCTGCGTGAAATTCACGAGAAATTCCATTCGGGTAATAAATAGCTTCACTAACAGTATTCAGTACGATCCGTAAATATTTTTGAATAGTATACCCACCGTATCCCGCCTCTGGCGGGAGTACGGAGGGTTATGCCGTTGAAAGATGAAGTGTTTTTTTGCAATTTCATCTGGAAGCGGTATTATCACAGATAATTACGCGTGTTCATGTTGTATATAGTAAATATTATATTCTTTAGCTTAAGATCTTATAATAATTTAAATTACTCTATCCCTTTTTTTTACACTTTATTCAATAATAATATTTCATGCTATACTATATTTTATGATCTCTGTTCTTCTGCCTTTTCACAACGAACGGGAAAATCTTTTACAGCTCTATAACGGTCTGACTACGTCTTTGGTAAAACTCAATACGCCGTATGAATTGATTTTTATTGATGATGGCTCAACCGATAATTCGGTTCAAGCACTCGAAAACAAAACAGGCAACGATAAGGTCATTTTGATAAGACTTGAAAAACGGCTAGGCAAGGGGCGAGCTTTAAATCACGGCTTGAGAAAAGCTAAGGGCGACATCATCGTGTTTATGGATGCAGACCTTCAAGACGATCCAGACGATCTACCAGCGTTAATTGCCAAAATTAATCAAGGCTATGATCTGGTCAACGGGGTGAGGTTCAAAAGAAGGGATAACGCCGTTATTAGGTTTTATTCGCGGATGGGTAATCGTTTTTTAGCCAAATTTCTCAATTCCCCTTTTACCGATATCAACTGCGGTTTTAAAGCGTTTAGGCGGTCGGTTCTTGATGAGATCACCCTTTATGCCAATAATTTCCGTTTTTTACCGCTTGCGGCTTATTATCGTGGGTTTCGGGTGGCTGAGATTAAGGTGCACAATAAACCGCGTATTCACGGTAAATCCAAATACGGTGCCAGAAAGCTGATATTCGGTATTTTTGATACTTCAACTGCCTATTTTTTGTATCATTTTGCCGAGCAACCACTGTATTTTTTTGGCATTATCGGCGGCGGATTTTTTTTAGTCGGTTTGGTGATGGCGGTCATCTTAACAATTCAGCGACTTTTTTTTGGAATGTTGCTCTATCAGCGGCCGGCGTTATTACTTTCGGCGCTGTTGATTATAGTTGGTTTACAGATAGTAATGACCGGAATCATTGGCGAGTTGATAGTTTACGTCAATAAAAGAAATAAAAGTTAATTACCGTTTATCCCTTCAAATTATGAAAAAAATATTAGTTACTGGAGCTGGCGGTTATATTGGTTCGGTAGCCACATATTTATTACTGCAGAAAGGTTTTGAGGTGGTGGCCATAGACAACTTTTCTACCGGTTTCAGCGGGCCTTTGGAGTTACTTCAGAAAAAATTCGGTTCTGATAGACTGAGTTACTATGAACTGGATTTAGGGGGCGATCTGTCGGAGTTTTTTGCCAAGGAAAAAAATATTCAGGCAGCTTTGCATTATGCTGCCCGTTGCAGCGTTAACGAGTCAATGACAGATCCGCAGCTTTATTTTGCCAACAATATTTGTGCCAGTAATAATTTGCTGATCCAGTTATTAAAGTGCGGGATTGACAAGGTGGTCTTTTCTTCCACCTGTGCCGTTTATGGTGAAGCAAAATATGTGCCGATTGACGAAAAACATCCGACTTATCCAACCAATCCCTATGGCGAGTCCAAAAATACCGTCGAAACGTTTTTACGCTGGTATGGTGAGTTGAAGGGTTTGCGCTATGTTGCCTTGCGCTATTTCAATGTCTGCGGCGCCTCAGACGACGGGCTTATAGGCGATGCCAAAAAACCTTCGGTCCATCTGATGCAAAACGTGGTGCGTGGCGCCTTGGGAATTGAGCCTTTTTATCTAACCTGCCCCAAGGTAGAGACACCAGACTCAACTACCATTCGCGATTATATTAATGTCGTTGATTTAAACGAAGCTCATGTGGCGGCTGTTGAGCATTTGCTTTCCGGTGGAAAAAGTGAGGTTATTAATTTAGGAACCGGTAACGGCAACTCGGTGCTGGAAATTATCAAAGCAGTTGAGGAAGTAACGGGTAAAAAAATCAGTCTGCAGTCCGGGCCAACCCGTCAGGGCGAATATGCCAAAATGATTGCTGTAATCGGCAAAGCAAAGAATATCTTAGGCTGGCAACCCAAACGCACTCTTATTGAAAGTGTTAAGACTTTAGTTCAGTGGTATAAAGCCAGGCCCTACGGCTGGGAAGCTTGATGGGCAATTTTTAGAATATGGAGACTCAGCAAGCGCAACATATTAACAAAAAACCGGTTGTAATCGTAGTAATGCCGGCTTATTACGCGGCCAAAACCGTTGAAAAAACATTTCGGGAAATTCCAACAGGCATTGTCTCGCAGGTCATTCTGGTTGATGACGGCAGCCGCGACAATACCGCCGAGATTGCCCGCAGTCTAGGGATCACGGTATTCAGACACGCAAAAAATTGTGGCTACGGCGGTAATCAAAAAACTTGTTATCAGGAAGCGCTGAAGCTGAATCCAGATGTGGTAGTGATGCTTCATCCAGATTACCAGTATGATGGTACAAAAATAAATAAGTTGATAACGCCGATACTTGATGGTGAATACGATATCATGTTTGGCAGCCGGATTAAGACTCGCGGTGGCGCTTTAAACGGCGGCATGCCCAAAATCAAGTATCTGTTTAACCGGATTTATATGCTGTTTGCTAATATTACTCTGGGCGTTAACCTATCGGAATATTTAAGTGGCTTGCGTGCCTATAACCGCAAAACCCTGGAAACCGTCCCTTATCAGGAATTTTCTGATGATTTTATTTTTGACCAGCAGTTTACCTTTTCCGCCTTGGCTGCTGGTTTACAGATCGGTGAAATACCTATCCCCACGCGCTATCACGAAGACCAGCATACCTTGGAAACTTTTAGCTTTCGCGGCCTGAAATTCATGATAGAAAGCTGGTGGCAGATATTTATTCACCTTTTATATAAAATCGGAGTTTATAAAGATAAAATTTACAGATAACAAGTTTTTATGAAATGGCGACCCTGGAAGATACTTACCTTGCTTATTTGTAGCCTCATTATTTACTACTGGCCTAATTTTTACAACTTCTTTTTTCAGGACGATTTTTTCAATATGGTGTTGGCAAAAAATCAAAATTTGCTGGATGCTTTTAATATTTTCAAAAGACCGGCGATGGACTTCTCTTTTTACCGTCCATTTTCTACCCAGTTGTACTGGACAGTCGGGCAAAAACTGTTTGCTATGTCGCCGCTTGGTTATCATCTGGTTAACTTTGGGTTTTTTGCCGTCGGTATTCTTTTAGTTTATAAGCTTACCCTACAAATTTGGCCTGACAAAAAGCTGGCGCTTCTGACCAGTTTTTTTTATGGCTTTGCCGCTTCCCATTTTTACCGGTTATTTTTTATCTCCCAGTTTCAGGAATTGTCGCTTGCGGTTTTTACCATGGCAACGTTTTTACTGTTTTTTAAGCGGAGCTTATTGACTCCGGTGATGTTTGCTCTGGCCTTAACTACCAAAGAAACGGCGGTAATGATTGTTCCGGTGATCTTTGTAGCGATTACACTACTAAAGTTAACCAAGCGGCGGCAGTTGATAATTTTTTTACTCTGTTTTGCTATTTTGCTTGTCTATTTTGCTGCTCGGATCTTTTTCTTTGGCTACACTACAAGCGGAGTTTACGAAGTAAATTTCAAGTTAAGCTCGATATTAAATAATTACTTCTGGTACAGCCTCTGGAGTTTAGGAATACCGGAAACTTTTGTCAATGTCGAAATTTTCCGACGACCTACGATAATTAATTCTCAGGTTTTATTTGCTTTTGGTAGAGAGGGACAGTTGGTAATTGCTTTTTTCCTGCTTTTTGTTGGACTAATTTTCAAACCCGTGTTAAGAACGTTAAAACATCTGGACCGGAATATTTTCCTGATGATCTTCTTTTTTACCCTTTTTTTGCTACCAGTGGCTTTTTACCCTTTTCACAAGTTCCCCTATAGTCTGGCAGTGCCGCTTTTTGCCAGCTCGTTCCTTTTAGCTTACGTGGTAAGGAATTTATCTCGTCCTTATCTATTGGCGGTCTGCTTAGCATATTTTGTTTTATCCCAAAGCGCTTATTATTTGAATTTAACAAACCACTGGGTGGTAAAAAAAGCGGTGGTCGGAAAAAAAGTATTTGCCTATTTTCAAATAAATTATCCAATAAAACCGACCCAACCCAATATTTACTTTAGAAACACTACTTATCCATGGTGTCCGGTCGGCGTTCATTTTTCCCAGGAAGTCTCTTATGGTATTGGCGATAAAGACGGTTTGCGTCTTCTATATCAAGATGATAACTTACAAATCTATTATGAAGATCTTGATCATTTCCGGCATTATTCGGAATCTTCTCTGATTATCGATTCCCGGATATTTTTTTGATAAATAATGGATAAATATGCTTTTTAAAAAATTATCTATCGTTATTCCCTTATATAACGAAGAAAATACGATTAACGAATGTCTCAGGCGCGTACTGGCTGCACCAGCTTATGATCTTAAAAAAGAAATTATCGTCATTGACGATGGTTCAGATGACTCTTCGTTTGAGAACCTAGTTGAGTTTGTCAAGAAGAAATTTAACAAGAGCAAGATTATCGATAAATCAGCGACATTGACAAAAACAATTAGTTTAATGGTATTGCAAAACAAAACAAATCTGGGAAAGGGAGCATCTTTAAAGCTTGGTTTTAGTCGATCGACCGGTGACCTGGTGGTTATTCAGGACGCGGATCTGGAGTATAATCCAGCCGAATACCGGCAACTGCTTGAACCTTTTTTGCAAAATCAAGCCGATGTCGTCTACGGTTCCCGTTTCATTTCCCACCGACCTCACCGGGTGCTGTATTTTTGGCACTATCTGGCCAATGTTTTTTTGACTACCCTATCCAATTGTTGTACTAATTTGAATCTGAGCGACATGGAAACTGGTTATAAAGCTTTTCGCGGCGATCTTATCCGGTCAATTGCTCCACGACTGCAAAGTATGAAGTTCGGTTTTGAACCAGAAATAACCGCCCGGATTGCCAAAATCGCCAAGGTAAAAATATACGAAGTGGGAATTTCCTATTCCGGACGGACTTATGAGGAGGGAAAAAAAATTGGCTGGCTTGATGGCTTGCGGACTTTGGGGGAAATTATTTACTTCAGTTTATTTTCTTAAATCTCAGGCAATAAAATAGCCGCGGGAGAAAAGCATTGTGGTTAATAACAGGATGATACCTGCCAAAATTAGGTACAATAATTTTGTCCAGCCTATTTTTACCAGCGCTAACGCCAGAAAAAGCGGAAATAAAATCACCACATATCTAGGCAAACCGCTAAACGTACCAGTCGAGGCAGGAAGTAACAACCCCAACAAGCAGTATAAAATATATGCCAGCTTCATTCTTTTGCGTATTGTCACATAGATCACTAAAGCAGCAAATATAAAACAGGACAACTCAAATAACGCTATCCACCACTCATATTGTTGGCTGGAAAGCGTCAGAAGGATTTTCAAGTAGCGAAAGATGGTCTGTGGGAAAAGCACAATTTGATTTACTGAGCGGTTGTTGGCCACCTCTCCCTGGGCATGAAGAAAATATAGAGCATCTCCCCATTTTTTTAGACTAAACCACAGATATCCGGCCAGTCCCCAGGGTAAAATCGTCAACGGCAGTAAAGCTTTAAATAACTGCCGCCAACTTTTATTCTTAAGAAGTGAGATAATTTTTTCCTGGCGGATAATCTCATATCCAATGACCAAAAACATTATCAATCCAACCGGACGGGTGATTGCCAGTAGTGCTCCGCAGATTGCCGTAAGCCACCAGCGGTGCCTACCCATAAAAATAAAACAAAGTAACACTAACAGTAAAAATAGGCTCTCCGTGTAAATACTGCCAAAAAAGAAGGAAGCGGGAAAAATCAGCAAAAAAATAATTGTTTGCCAGGCAATTTTTTCCGAATAGTCTTTTTTTACCAGATGAAAAAGTAGAAACAGGCTGATGAGAAAAAAGAGGTTGGCCAGGATAAGGCCAGTAAAAAAATAAACAGCGCCAAAGGCCGGAGGTGAACCAAAGAATTGAGTAATCCCGCGGATTATCAGTGGAAAAAGCGGGAGAAAACGGCCGTTAGTATTGTAACCATTGGCCGCGATATCAAGATAATGCACGCCATCAAAATTGGCCCAAGGGTAAAAAAACCATTGGTTGACCGGTGCATATGGTTTGATGAAGTACCAGATGTTGGTAAATTCAGAGCTGGCTCGATAATCAAGAAACTTCTGTCCCAGAAAAAGTGGAATTAAAAGTAACAGTCGCCAAAGAATAAAAAAGCCAATCAGACGTCTCGCATGTCTCATATTGCAAGTATAATAGTAATCACAACGGGTTTTGAGGAAGGTTTTTTGCTATAATAAAGAAATCAACGAGCGTGCTGTTTGGACTCACCTGTACAACATGCAAAAGTCAAAACTATACGACCGAGAAGCAAAAGGCAAACACCAAGGAAAAATTGCTATTTAAGAATATTGCAATAAATGTCGCAAAACCACCCAACACAAGGAATCCAAGAAACTAAAGTAACCCTCCCCATTCGACAAATGAAAAAGGCAATTGTAACGGTTTTGTTCATCCTATTAGTTCTACTTATCCTACGGATTAAATTCTTATTTGTTGGCATTAATCTTTCATTGCCGGAAAATACAGGCTCGCAACCTCCGGCTTGCCAAGTTGCCAGCGTAGACAAATTAGCAGAAGGAGATACCCCGGATATTTCCAAAGATGATACATTGATAGCTTATTCCAAAAAAGTAAACAGCATCTTTGAGTTGTTTGTAATGTACTCGGATGGAACAAACCAACATTGCATTACTTGTGACAACAGTATTCCCAAAGAAATGGTTGGAAAAAACAAAGGCAAGGCCACTTTTTATGCAGACAGCAGGTATCTTTTGGCCGGCGTTGAAAACGAATATGGGAAAAATACCCTGGCAAACCAACCAGGGGTTGGTGATGATTATGATTTCTGGCTCATTGATCTTCAAACAAATACGTTTACACGCTTAACCAATAATCCCAAGGGGTTCGCTCTTCAATATCCAAGATTTTCTCCCGATGGCAAAAAACTTATCTGGAGTGAGCGGTACAAAAAGGGAGGGATAGGCAACTACCTTGTTGGAAAGGGAGAGTTTGGCTGGTGGAGGATAAAGATAGCTGATTTTTCCTTGACAGCCACTGGTCCCAGGCTTGACAATATAGAGGAATTAGAACCGGCAGGCAAAGGATTTTATGAACCGCATGGTGTATCGCCTGATGGGAGTAAGTTGATTTTCTCCGGTGCGGTAACTTCCGGAAAAACACAAATTTATAGCGACATTTACGTGTACGATCTTAACAATAGAAAACTTAGCAAATTAACGTCTGCCAGGAATATTCATCACGAACAGGCTTTGTATTCCCCAAGCGGGAACAAGATATCCTATATGTCCGGTCCATTTGTCGGGCTTTCTGACTTTGGCTATAAAGCAGACCTTTATTTAATGGATGAAAATGGAAACAATCGCACACGCTTGACTTATTTTAACGATCCTGAAAATGCTTCTTATCCGGGTCAAACCAGCCAGATAGATAAAGATACGTGGTTTAGCGATGGAACCGCTATTGTTTTTGGCCTTTATATTCACAAAATAAACAAGTTTTATATTTATAAACTTACGTTCAACGATTCATGCGGAAAATTATAGCAGTTTCAATGTTGGCGCTTCATAAATATGCTATCGTCAAGTCAGGCTTGGCTATCGTTACGCTCCAGCACGACTATGACTACGTAACTACTGAAGGCAATTAGAAAGGTCGGTTTTTAATAACCTTAAATCATAACGAGTGTTGAGGCGGATTTTTTGCTATAATAAAGGCTAAAAGCCGGATTAGTTGCGGGTGTAGTTTACCGGTAAAATGACTCCCTTCCAAGGAGTAGTAGGCGGTTCAATTCCGCTCACCCGCTCCAGACGGGATGGCTTCCTCAAAACAGTTTAATTGCCATCCCCATATTTGCTTAAAAAGTCCTTGACAAGTCCTATTTTTGGTGTTATCCTTTGAACATGATTACACAACAAGTTCAAATTAAGCTAAACTTACCGTTAGCCCTCAAAGACTTTTTAGAAAGTAAGGCGCAAAAGTTTGATATGCCTCTGGCCGCGTATTTAAAACATCTCATTCTCAATGATGTCTCTGACTTGGAGTTTCCTACTTTTCAGATATCTGATGCTTCCGAAAAAAAAGCCAAAAAGGCATTGGCTGAAAAAAAAGCAGCGGTAAAAGTTACTAGCGTTTCTGAGTATTTTAAAAATCTTTAATCTTTAATCTTGAATACATGGATTTTGAAATTTCACCCGATTTAGACAAAGAACTAAAAAAGATCAAAACTCACGATAAGCTGCTAGCGCAAAAGATAGAAAAACAATTCTCTCTTTTTCAAATTAACCATTTTCACCCCTCACTTCGGGTGCATAAACTGACTGGTAACTTAGGCAATATTTGGAGTATGTCAATAGACATGAGTATTCGAATGCTTTATATATTGGGTTATGACGGAGCATATTTTTTTGACATTGGTACTCACGATCAAATTTATAAGAAATAATTATTTATTTCCTCTTTATTTGTCATGGAAATTATTAGCACCCTTCAGAGCTTGATAAGGATCCATCAACTTGTTAAAATGAGAGAGGATTTCGATAAAGAGCGGTTCAAATAGAAGTTCGTCTCCCGCTCCTTTTGTTCATTGAATTAACAGGAAACAACGGGCTTTGCCCGTGGTTCTTCACCTAGAAATTGATCTTCAGTTTTTTTTGGTCTTTCGTCAAAATTGACGCCTCTTTTTTTAAGATCCTTAATAGTTTTAGGGTTAGATATGATATGAGTCGATTCTGCAACCAATCCTGATAGAAAATTATCTATGTTTTTCATAATGTGAACAAAATATTCAAGTTAATACTTATGATAAGCACAAATTACCCACTTCTCCTAGCTCTTTTCTCTTCTCTAATTCGGGCCAGAGAATCTGCTTTTTTAAACCTTTCTGTCTGCATAACTTCCTCTTTGATTTCTTGATTTTCGCTCATTAGTTCTGAATGCTTTTCAGCAAAGTCGGTCATGACTTTGATGCCTTTGTAACTTTGGCTTACTTCATACCATAAACCCATGATTGCAAGGGTTGTGTTGGCCAACTGCCAAAGAGCTGCCTTTTCCATGTAATCATCCTGAAAGTCGAAGTATGATACCTGAATCTGAGCACCTTCTTTAGAAGGGAGAAACCTATATCCTCTGTTAGAGTCAACTAAGTTTGAATGACTGGAAACTTGCACAGGTTCCTTTATCTTCAGTATTGCCTTGGATGTAGCTGGGTAATTTTTATTCAACCACTTATTCCTCTTATTTTTAAGTCTTTTTGTGGGGTCCATGATTCCGAACTCGTCTGTTTTTGCGAACTTTTCCACATCTGGGAATGCAATAGAATAAGCGGCATCTGTCCCAGATTCAATTAATTGTCTTAAATTGAACGATGATTGTACATGGTGAAGGCGTATTATTGAAAATAAGGTGAGTAGATAAAAATTGCGGACAGAATAATAGAACCTTAGAAATATATCTTGTGAAGCTTTGAATTCAGTAAAAAAACTTTCGAGCAACTGGAAAACCCTCAAATTATGAGCGAAATTTTCTTCATACTTGTTGAGAGCATTTAGTGTTTTTTCATGCTCACCTTCAATAATCTCGGATAAGGTCCCTCTATGCTTTTTCATACTCTAGTTTTGTTGGCATTATTATACGACTTTTGTCGATGTGGGAAACATCTCCTTGAAACTTTTAATAATATTTAGGTGAATAAGTTACGAAACATATGGCACTCTGGGGAAATGAAGTAAGCGCCTATGAGTCGCGGAACAACTGGAGATCACTTGAGAGTTTGCGCGGGATATGACTTTCAGTACAATAGGGACAATATGAAATTTATTCGGTCCCTTCTTGCATACAACCAATCAGAAATTGCACAAGTGAGAAATGAGATCCTATCATTTAGTGATAATCACGGAATCAAAGCGACTATTGACGCCTATGGAATATCACGAAGAACACTGTTTCGCTGGAAGAAGAAATTAAAGACATCATATGGGAAATTGGAGAGCTTGATCCCAGAATCAACAAAACCTCATAGTACTCGTACAATGCTAACTCCCGCAAAGATTATTACCTTTATTCGACAGTTGCGGGAGCAATATTCACACCTGGGAAAAGAGAAGATCAAACCACTCCTTGATGAATATTGTCTTCAGGAAGGACTCACTACCATATCAGAATCAACGATTGGAAAAGTGATCAAAAGACATAATCTATCGGTCAAAACTCATCGTATCTATCATAATCCGGAAAGTGGCTATGCCAAGCGGAAAGTGAGGTACAAAATGAAGGTAAAGAGATCTCCAAAAGTGACAGATACAGGCTATGTAGAGATTGATACCATTACCAAATTTGTGCATGGCTTGAAACTCTACGTCTTTAATGCGGTAGACATTAAACTGAAGTTCCAGTTTTCATATATGTACTCGACACTCACCAGCCGGAATGGACGAGATTTCTTTAAACGATTAGAACTGGTGTACCCCATACAAGCAGGTATTAAAACAGTACAAACAGATAATGGCCTCGAATACTTAGGAGACTTTCATACGTACCTAGAAGGAAAAAATATTCCACATCTTTTTATCTATCCCCGCTGTCCAAAAATTAATGGCTTTATTGAACGAGCTAACCGGACATTACAAGAAGAGTTTATGGAACAGTATATCTACACCCGCTGGAATGGTCTCGTTGCCTTTAATCGTGACCTCATGGAATACTTAGTATGGTACAATACAAAGCGAGTTCATAAAAGTTTAAACAATATTTCACCTATCAATTATCTGTTATCTATTCTTCCTCAAGAGTGCCATATGTATGGAACTCATACAATCTCTTGCAAAACGGGATGATTGAGTTTATAATACAAAAAACACATGTTAAACACGGCATCACTTATTTTTGTTCTTATTTACCCTGTCTAAGGCGGGAGTCGCTTTATTAAGTGATAAAAAGCACCCGCCAATGAGCGGGTTTTTTTGTTATATAGCGAAAGTATACCCACCGTATCCCGCCTTTGGCGGGAGTACGGAGGGTTATGCCGCTGAAAGATGGTGTATTTTTTTGCAATTTCATCTGAAAGCGGTATAAATTTTGTTATTAATTAAATTTTTAATATGGCACACACCAGTCAGCCTTTTCCCTTTGCTTTTTTTAACGATAAAATCGTTCAAACCAAAGAAGCTCAAGTTTCGATCATGACCAATGCCCTCCAGTACGGTACCGGCGTTTTTGGTGGTATTCGCGGTTATTACAATAAAGAAAAAGGTTTTCTTTCTATTTTTCGTCCGGATGATCATTTTCGAAGGTTTTTATCTTCGTTAAAGATCATCGGTGTGTCAATTGACTACTCGTACGAGCAGTTGTTAAAAATAACCCGCGACTTGGTGAAAAAAAATAAACCGCAAACCGACACCTATTTTCGGCCTTTTGCCTATGCTGGCAGCTTGCATATTTCTCCGAACCTGCAAAGCGATAATGTATTTAAATATGCGCAGTACATGATCCCATTGGGGGATTATTTGCCAACTGACAAGGGTAATTCGGTCATGGTGAGTTCTTGGAGGAGAGTATCAGATAATGCTATTCCTTCGCGGGCGAAAATTTCCGGATCATATATTAACTCGGCGCTTGCTAAAAAAGAAGCTCAACAAAACGGTTATGAAGAGGCAATTTTGTTAAACGAAGAAGGTCATGTGGCTGAAGGGTCGGCGATGAATTTGTTTATGGTTAGAGACGGCGTGCTGATTACTCCTTCACGGTCTGATGATATTTTGGAAGGTATCACCCGCCGTTCCATCATACAACTGGCGCGTGATATGCAGATCCCAGTTGAGGAAAGGACCATTGATCGTAGTGAACTGTATGTGGCTGATGAAATGTTTTTCAGTGGTACCGGTGCTCAGGTAGCTTGGATTGATAAGATCGACCAGCGGATGGTGGGCGATAGCCGTCGTGGAACAATTACAGCCAGGCTACAAGAGATGTTTTTTAAGGTGGTGAGGGGAAAAGTAAAAAAATATGACCATTGGTGCACAAAAATAGTAGATAGTAGCTAGTAGTAAGGAAATTTTTTAATTTCAAATATTAAATTTCAATGAAAATGATGGGGTCACAGGCCGTGATGGAATCTTTGGTGCAAGCTGGAGTCAAGATTGTTTTTGGCTATCCAGGAGGCGCGATTATGCCCATTTACGACGCACTGTATGATTATCAGGATAAAATAAAACACGTCTTGGTGCGCCACGAGCAAGGAGCGGCTCATGCTGCTGAAGGTTACGCCCGCGCCTGTGGAAAACCCGGCGTTTGTTTTGCTACATCAGGCCCGGGTGCCACCAACCTGGTTACCGGTATTGCCGATGCCATGCTTGACTCTGTCCCGATAGTTTGTATTACCGGCCAGGTGACTTCCGCTCTTATCGGTTCTGACGCTTTTCAGGAAGCTGATGTAATTGGGGTGACAACGCCAATCACCAAATGGAATTACCAAATCATAAAAGCCGCAGAAATACCGGAAGTCTTAGCTAAAGCATTTCATATCGCAACAACCGGTCGCCCTGGACCCGTTGTCATCGATATTACAAAAGATGCCCAGTTTGGGCGTCTTGATTTTTTTTATCCAAAAAAAGTGACCATTGCCAGTTATAATCCCAATCTTTTTCCTCATCCCAAACAGATAGAACTGGCCGCGGAACTGCTCAATAATGCCAAACGACCATATGTACTTTTCGGACATGGGGTACTGATTGCCAAGGCTGAAAAAGAGCTGCGGACATTGATTGAAAAGGGTGGATTACCGGCGGCCGCCACTCTTCACGGCATCTCAGCGCTGCCGGCAGATCACCCTTTATATGTGGGTTTTTTGGGGATGCACGGCAATTATGGACCCAATGTGTTGAGCAATAAAGCTGATGTTGTTTTGGCTGTGGGCATGCGTTTTGATGATCGGGTGACGGGCAGACTAAAAGATTATTTACCGCGGGCAAAAATTATCCATATCGATATCGATCCGGCTGAGCTTAATAAAAATGTTAAAACCTATATTCCAATCGTGGCTGACGCCAAGATAGCGCTACAAGAACTGACTCAAAAAATCAAAAAAAACCATCATCGTCCTTGGTTAGCAGAATTTAGAAAATGTGACCAACTGGAAATGACAAAAGTTATTAAGAATGAAAGTTATCCGCGCGCAGGTCAGATCAAAATGGCGGAAGTCATCACCATGTTATCGGAAAAAACTAAAGGTCGAGCCATCATTGTCGTTGATGTCGGCCAGCATCAGATGGTTGCTGCTCGCTATTATAAACCTGTCTTAGCGGATAGTTTTATCACCTCAGGCGGCATGGGGACAATGGGCTTTGCTTTGCCGGCCGGAATGGGAGCGAAATTTGCAGCGCCGGAGCGGGAAGTAATTGTCGTCTGTGGGGACGGGGGTTTTCAAATGAATATTCAAGAATTAGCCACCATCGCCCAGGAACAGATTCCCTTAAAAATAATAATTTTAAATAACAGTTATTTGGGCATGGTTCGCCAATGGCAGGAACTATTTTTTAACAAGCGATACTCCTCGACTCGTCTGCAAAATCCCGATTTTATTCAAATAGCTAAAGGATTTTATATTAAAGGTGAAAAAGTACAAGACAGGTCAGACCTGTCTTTGGCACTTAGCCGGTTGATCAAAGCCAAGACACCTTATCTGTTAGAAATTATGGTGGAAAAGGAAGGAAACGTCTTCCCGATGGTGCCATCAGGCGCCTCGGTTGAGGAGATCAGGCTGGAGTAATATGAAACATCTATCTACTATTACCGTTTTTTCCCAAAATACACCGGGGGTACTTTATCGTATTGCCGATTTATTTTTACGTCGGAAAATCAATATCGAGAGTTTGACCGTGTCAGAAATTGAGTTACCAGGTCAGTCGCGTTTTACAATCACCGTGCGCGCTGATGGCGATCTAGTGGAAAAGGTGGTCAAACAGCTCTATCGGATAATTGAAGTCAGCAAAGTGGTTGACAGCCTAGATCACGAACTAATATTTAAGGAACTGTCATTTATTAAGGTGCACACCAAAGACGCTGCAGCGCGGCACGAGCTGGAAAGACTGGCACAGATGTCTGGAGCAAAGATTACCTATGTTACTGGCCGTTTTTTGGTAATTGAAAAAGCGGGTACTGAGGAGGAAATAAATAATATTTATCAATTATTGAAGCCGTACGGGATAAAGGAGTTTGTGAGAAGCGGACGGATCGCGGTCTTTAAAGAGTAAATAATGATTTAATTTCATCATCAATATGAAGCAGAGAATATATATTTTTGATACGACATTACGTGACGGAGAACAGGTACCGGGCTGTAAACTTAATACAGTTGAGAAAATTGAGATTGCTCGGGCATTGGACAAGCTAGGCGTTGATGTAATTGAAGCTGGGTTTCCAATTTCATCTCCCGGCGATTTTCAGTCGGTGGTGGAAATTTCTAAAGTAATAAAAGAGCCGATTATTTGTGCTTTAACACGGGCGGTTAAAGGAGATATTGATGCTGCTGTTGAGTCTTTGCAATTTGCCAAGCGAAAAAGAATCCATACCGGTATCGGGAGCTCTGATGTCCATATTAAACATAAGTTTAAATCTACTCGCCAGGAAGTGCTAAAACGGGCAGTGGAAGCAGTCAAATACGCCAAAAAATCTGTAGAAGACATCGAGTTTTATGCGGAGGATGCCGGGCGGGCAGATTTGGAATTTCTGGTAAAAATGGTTGAAGCGGTTATTGCCGCTGGAGCAACAGTGGTCAATGTTCCCGACACCACCGGTTATTGTTTACCGGAAGAATATGGTAAAAAAATCAACTACCTAGTCAAACATGTTAAAAATATCGAGCGAGTGATTATTTCTACCCATTGCCACAACGATCTGGGAATGGCAACTGCAAATACCATTGCCGGCATAATCAACGGCGTCAGGCAGGTAGAGGTAACAGTCAACGGTATCGGTGAACGGGCAGGTAATACTTCTTTGGAGGAAATTGCAATGATTCTCAAGACTCATCACGATCTTAACAAGCAAACCAATATCAATAGTCGCCAAATCTATCCGGTCAGCCGTTTAGTCTCCCGCCTCATGCGTATGCCGGTACAGCCCAATAAAGCCATTGTCGGCCGTAATGCTTTTGCTCATTCGTCCGGTATTCATCAGGACGGAATTCTGAAAAATCGGGAAAACTATGAGATTATTGATCCACAAAATGTGGGCGTTCCCGATTCTTCAATTATCCTAACGGCTCGATCGGGTAGAGCCGCCTTGAATCATCATCTGGAGCGTTTAGGTTATAAAATTTCCAAAAAACAGCTAACAGAAATCTATAAACAATTTTTATTACTAGCCGATAAAAAAAGAGAGATAAATGACGAAGATCTGCACCTGTTAATGGGCGATAAAACTAAAGGTAAACAAAAAGTGGAGATTAAATTAGTGGAAGTGGTCTGTGGTACACCCTTACAGCCAATGGCAACAGTGTCACTCCTTATTAACGGGAAGGAAACATCATCTACAGCCAGCGGTAACGGACCGGTTGACTCGGCATTTAATGCGGTAAATAAAATTGTCAAAAAAAGAGTGATGCTGGAAGAGTTTTTAATCCAGGCAATGGCGCAAGGTAGCGATGATTTGGGTAAGGTGCACATCCAGTTAAAGTACAAGGACTTTATTTATTATGGTTTTGGGGCAGATACCGATATTATCGTGGCCTCAGTCAAAGCTTATGTGGACGGATTAAATAAAATTATATGAAAATAGATTTGAAAATAATTGAGCAGGCGGCAAAGCGTTTACAAAATGTAGCACAAAAGACACCGTTGCAGTATTGCAAACGCCTGTCCGATTTTTATCAAGCGCAGATTTATTTTAAACGAGAGGATTTACAAGAGGTTCGTTCGTTTAAGATTCGCGGTGCTTATAACAAAATATCCAGTTTATCTCTGGAGGAAAAAAAGAAAGGAGTGGTTTGCGCCAGCGCCGGTAATCATGCCCAGGGAGTGGCTTATAGCTGTTCGACTTTAAATATCAAAGCTACTATTTTTATGCCGTTAGTAACCCCGAATCAAAAAATTGAAAAAGTGAAAAAATTCGGTAACGGTTACGTGGAGATAAAGTTGATCGGAAATACTTTTGATGACGCCAATCTGGCCGCCCAAAAATTTTGTCAGGAGCAAAAGGCAGTTTATGTTCACCCTTTTGAAGATCCATACATTATTGCCGGTCAAGGAACAGTGGCAAAAGAAATATATGAAGATCTGGCGGGAAAAGTGGCAATGGTAGTGGTGCCGATAGGTGGCGGTGGGCTTATGGCAGGAATTGCCAGTTATTTAAAAATTAAAGACCCAAAGATCACCATGATTGGGGTTGAGGCTAATGGAGCCGCAGGTATGCAAAAGTCAATAAGCAAAGGTAGGGTGTTTTCTCTTGATAAGATTGATTCGTTTGTCGAGGGAACAGCAGTGCGGACGGTGGGGAATCTAACCTTAAAAATATGTCAGGATAAAATCGATGAAGTAGTGGTCATTCCCGAAGGTCAGGTCTGTACAACGATGATTGAATTGTATCAAAATGAGGGAATTATCGCCGAACCGGCTGGAGCTTTATCTATCTCCGCGCTTCAAAATATCGCCCCAAAGATCAAGGGTAAGACAGTGGTCTGTATTTTAAGTGGTGGCAATAATGATATTTTACGTTACCCGGAAATTATGGAACGCAGTCTGGTCTATCAAGGCAGGAAGCACTATATCATCATTGAATTTGCCCAAAAGCCCGGGCAACTGCGAAATTTTGTAGATAAGGCACTGGGCCCGACGGATGACATTGTCCGTTTTGAGTATATTAAAAAAACCAATAAGGAGAAAGGGCCGGCATTAGTTGGTATAGAGCTTAAAGATAAAAAAGACTGGCAGCCGTTTATGGCGAGAATGAGTAAGATAGGCTTAAAATATCGAGTCATTGATAGTAACGATTTGCTATATAACTATTTGGTGTAATTTATTTATCTATTAAATATAAAAATGTTATAAGTTAAACAGATGTCTATATGAAATCAATATACACAGATAAGGCACCAAAAGCGGTTGGACCGTATTCGCAGGCTGTTATCGCTAATGGTTTTGTTTTTTGTTCAGGACAAATCGGGATCATTCCAGCGACTGGTGTTTTAGAAGCAGGAATTGAGAAGCAAACTCATCGGGTACTAAAAAATATCAGTGCGGTGTTGCGGGGCGCTGGATTGGATATGGACAAGGTGGTTAAGACCACGGTTTATATAAAAAATATGAACGATTACCTGAAAGTAAATGAGATATACGCCTTATATTTTGAAAAAAATAAACCAGCAAGAGCAACTGTCGAGGTTTCCAACTTACCCAAAGGGGCATTAGTTGAAATTGAAGCGATTGCAGTATTATAGATTCATTTTTGCTTTTGAGAGTTATGAAACAGCCGCAAACGATTTTTGAGAAGATTTGGGATAGCCATGTCGTTTATGAGGAAAAAGGCTATCCGGCGGTCTTGTATATTGACGCGCATTTGATCCACGAGGTGACGACTCCGCAGGCGTTTACCGGTTTGCGCCAACGGAAAATTTTGGTGTTTCGTACCAGCCGTACCTGGGCGACCGCCGACCATAACGTACCAACCAAAAATCAGCATCTCCCGATCAAAGAATTGCTTTCCAGAAAGCAGGTGGGAGCTTTGATAAAAAACTGCGCCGATTTTGGTATTGAGCTATATGGTCTGGGGCACCCCTGGCAGGGTATTGTACATGTGATTGGGCCTGATTTAGGGATCAGTAAACCCGGGATGACCATCGTCTGCGGAGATAGTCATACTTCTACCCATGGAGCTTTTGGATCAATTGCTTTTGGCATTGGCACAAGCGAAGTGGAACAGGTACTGGCTTCACAATGTGTCTTGCAGTATAAACCAAAGACCATGAAAATTGAGATTAATGGTCAGTTGAAAAAGGGAGTGGTTTCTAAAGATATTATTTTGCATATTATTTCTAAATTAACCACAGCCGGAGGAACTGGTTATTTTGTCGAGTATACTGGTAGCACCATACGGAGTCTGTCGATGGAAGCGCGGATGACGATCTGTAATATGAGTATTGAGATGGGAGCACGCGGGGGAATGATTGCGCCTGATGAAATCACCTATGTCTATTTGAAAGGCAGGCAGTTTGTACCAAAAGGTACAGCTTGGGAGAAAGCGGTCTCTTACTGGAAAACTTTACCAAGTGATACGGGAGCTAAGTATGATCGAGTGGAATCATTTAACGCTCAAGATATCGAACCGATGATTACTTACGGTACCAATCCGAGTATGGGAATACCAATTAGTGGGAGAATACCAATAGAGAAAGAGTTAGTTACAAAGAGTAGAAAAAATCAACTGCAAAAGTCATTAGCTTATATGGGATTAAAATCCGGCCAACCGATCTTGGGCCAGAAGGTGGATTATGTTTTTTTAGGAAGCTGTACCAACTCACGAATCGAAGATTTAAGGTTGGCGGCGGCGATCTTAAAAGGTCGAAAGAAAGCTAAAAATATAGAGGCGCTATTAGTCCCCGGTTCCACTTCGGTTCTTGCGCAGGCAAAAAAAGAAGGTCTGGATAAAGTATTTGCCAAGGCAGGATTTGAGCTTCGTGAAGCTGGTTGTTCGGCTTGTTTGGGAATGAATGAGGATAAAATTCCACCCGGAAAATATTGCGTCTCAACCAGCAATCGCAACTTTGAGGGCCGGCAAGGACCTGGGGCGCGGACGATGTTAGCTTCCCCGTTGACTGCTGCTGCAACCGCCATTAATGGTTATGTCACCGATCCGAGGGAGTTTCTTAAGTAATATAGGATGAATAATTTAACTTTATGCAAAAACAGAAAATAACTATCATCAGATCGACAGTTGTCCCGCTTCCAATTGAGAATGTGGATACTGATCAGATTATTCCGGCGCGTTTTTTAAAAGCTACCAGCCGCGAGGGATTTGGGGAAAATTTATTTCGGGACTGGCGCTATAATGCAGACGGTTCAAAAAAAGACTTTATTCTCAATGATTCGCATTATGGTGGTGCCATTTTGGTGGCCGGCCGGAATTTTGGCTGCGGATCGAGTCGGGAACATGCCGCCTGGGCTTTGTTTGACTACGGCTTTAAAGCTGTGGTTTCCGGTTTTTTTGCGGATATATTCAAAAATAACGCCCTTAATAATAGTCTGCTGCCGGTAGAGGTGAGTGCATCTTTTTTACAAAAATTACTGACTGTGATATCCAATAACCCCAAGACCATTGTTGAAATCGATCTGCCAAACCAGCAGGTGAGAGTTCCTGCTCAAAAAATGGTGCAAGAATTTGAGATAAATCCCTATAAAAAAATTTGTCTTTTGAATAGTTACGATGACGTGGATTATTTATTATCGCTGAAAAAGAAAATCGAAAAGTTTGAAAAAAACAGAAACAATGATTATTCAAATATTTTATAATCCATGAAAACAAAAGGACAGTTATTACAGGTAGCGGAGTTGGGTAATCGGGCGTTAAGGGAACGGGCAAAAGAAGTGCGCGATATTAATGATGAGAAATTACAGAAACTTATCGATGATCTGATTGCCAGGAGAGCTAAAAAAAGTAGTAATGCAAAAACAATTAAAAAGTCAAAGAAAAAAGTTGTAATTTCAAAATCTTTATGAAAAAAACTATTGCTGTGTTACCAGGCGATGGGGTCGGGCCGGAGGTGATAGCGGAGGCAGTCAAAGTCCTAAAAAAAGTTGCCCAAAAATATAAGCATCAGTTTGATTTTAAAAAAGATCTTATCGGTGCGGCAGCAATTGATAAAGCAGGTGACCCTTTTCCGCCAAAGACTCATAAACTTTGTCTGGAATCGGACGCTATCTTATTTGGGGCAATCGGTGATCCGCGCTTTGACAACAATCCCAAGGCTAAGGTGCGGCCGGAACAGGGCTTGCTTTCGATGAGAAAAGCCCTGGGCTTGTATGCTAACGTTCGACCTATTACCACGTTTAAGACGACAATGACCAAATCGCCTCTTAGACCAGAAATCACGCAAGGCGTTGATTTTGTAGTCATTCGCGAACTTATTGGTGGCATCTATTTTGGCGAACCGCGAGGCCGGACGGAAGATGGCAACAAGGCCTTTGATACCTGTGTTTATTCCAAAGAAGAGATCCGCCGGGTGGCAAAGTTTGCATTTCAGCTAGCTACCAAAAGAAAAGGCAAGGTGACTCTGGTTGATAAAGCCAATGTGCTTGCTACTTCACGTTTGTGGCGGGAAACAGTGCAGGAGATGATCTTGGATTATCCCAAAGTTACTTTGGAGTTTATGTTTGTCGATAATGCGGCAATGCAGATTATTAAGCGGCCGATTGAGTTTGACGTCATTTTGACTGAGAATATGTTTGGTGACATTTTATCCGACGAAGCCTCAGTGATTACCGGCTCCATGGGGATGCTGCCCTCAGCCTCAATCGGAGAAAAAACCTCGCTTTACGAACCGATCCATGGCTCTTTTCCCAAAGCAGCCGGTAAAAATATTGCCAATCCAATTGCCGCGATACTGTCAGCAGTAATGTTACTTGAATACAGTTTTGGTCTGATAAAAGAAGGAAAAGCAGTCAGAGAGGCCGTTGAGGCGGCCTTAACTAGAGGTTGGGGAACAAAAGATATTGTCTTGGAAAACCCGATGTCTACTTCTGAGATGGGAGATAAGATAAAAGATAATATTTAATCAGTGAATATTGTTTATCGAAAAATATTGGCCGTACGTTCGGCGCCGACTGAGACGATCTTGATAGGTGTTTTCAGATAAGACTCGATAAATTCGATATATTGGCGGCAGTTTTTGGGCAGTTGTCGGTACTGGCGGAGGCCACTAATGTCCTCTTTCCAGCCGTCAAACTCCTTGTAGACAGGTGTCAACTTCTCCAGTTCGCTGTAACCGCAGGCGGGATAGGACAACGGTTTATTTTTTAGTTTATAACCGGTACAGATTTTGATTTTTGCCAAGCTAGTCAGAATGTCCAATTTGGTCAGGGCAATCTGGTTGACACTGTTTATTGCCACCGCAAACTTGACCGCTTCCAGGTCAAGCCAGCCAATTCTCCGGGGCCGGCCGGTGGTGGTGCCAAACTCGTGTCCCTTTTCCCGAATTTGATCACCCAGCTGATTCGTGAGTTCAGTTGGTAATGGTCCGCCGCCTACGCGCGAAGTAAAAGCCTTGACAATGCCCACCACTCGCGAAATTGATTTGACAGACAGGCCGGCCCCGCTATTAATAGCACCAGTCACGGTATTGGAGCCGGTACTGTATGGATAAGGAGACCAGTCGGTATCAAGCATCGTGCCATGTGCTCCTTCCATAATAATTTTTTGTTTTTTTTGCAGCGCTTGATGCAACAAACCGTAAGTTTCTTTAACATAAGGAATTACGATCTCCCGATACTTTATTAATTTTTTTAGCTCTTCTTTAGCGTTAATAGGTGACACGCCAAAAGTTTTTAAGATGGGGTTTTTGATCTGTAGCTGAAAAAGGAATTGCTCTTCGAACAATTTCCAGTCTAAAAGCTCGTAGACGCGAATTCCATTGTAACTGACTTTATCGGCGTAGGCCGGCCCGATGCCGCGACCGGTTGTCCCCAGTTTTTTTTTGCCGCGGGCATTTTCGTAGGCCAAATCCATGGCCTTGTGATAAGGGAGAATCAAATGACAACGCGGCGAGATCACTAGTTTGTTTTTTAAAGTAACGCCGGCTTTTTTCAGAATATTAATTTCTTCAATCAGAACGGCTAAATCCAAGATGACTCCGTTGGCGATAACGGCAATCGTTTTTTTCTGGCAAATACCCGACGGGATAAGATGGAAAAAAAGTTTTTGTTTTCCAATTACCACTGTGTGTCCGGCGTTATTTCCGCCGTGGAAACGTACCGCATAAGCGGCTTTTTTGGCCAACAGATCAACAATTTTTCCCTTACCTTCGTCTCCCCATTGTAAACCTAAGACCGCGGTTACCATAAATTTAAAGATAACTAATAATCAAAATTTTAAATCGTCTGAATTAGTGCCAAAAGGCGCGCCTATTTGTAAAAACCATTATTAAACCAAGCTCATCTGCTGCTTTAATTGAGAGCTGATCGTTGACTGAACCGCCTTGCTGGACTATTACGCTTATTCCATATTTTGCGGCCAATCTGACTGAGTCGTCAAATGGAAAAAAACTGTCGCTTACTAATATGGCGTTTTTTGTCCAAATACCGGCCTGCTCCAGGGCAATCATGGTTGATCGTATGCGAGACGTCTGGCCTGAGCCAATGCCACGAGTCATGGGAACGGTCGGGTCTATCACGATCACCGAGTTAGAATGGATTCGGCTAATAAATTTCCAGGCAGTCTGCATCTGTTTTAACTGTAGACGGGTTGGTTTATTATGGGTGACTGTTTGCCAATTGGCAAAGCTTTGTTCGATATTTTCATCGGCAGTCTGCAATACAAAACCTTCACCAAGCCACTTGACATCAAATTTTTCATGAAAATGTAAGGGAATGCGGCCAAATGTATAAATGCCCATGGTTTTTCTGACAGTTTTTAAATAACTGGTCGCCTCAAGCGTAAGATGGGCTACAGCGACGATATCAATATTGCTTTTTTGTTCATCTTTAAATGTGCCAATCACTTTGGCTGTTGCCAAATCCATGGTCTTATTTAGGACAATAATACCGCCAAAAGCCGACTCCGGGTCAGCTTGAATTGCCCTTTGCAGAGCTGTTTTTGGACTGCTACCAATGGCAATTCCACAAGGAGAGTTGTGTTTAATTACAGTTGCTGCCGGTTCTTTAAACAAACGGACAACCTCAAAGCCCGCGTAGATATCAGTGACGTTTAGTAAAGACAGGTCGCGCCCGCTAAGTTTTTTTAAATTTTTCAGAGGGATTGTCGCTTGCGGATCAAGATACATAGCCGCCTGCTGGTGGGGATTTTCGCCATAGCGAAGTCTCATTGACTTTCTTCCTGGTATAGTGATCTCTTCAGGAAAATGTTCTTCTCCCAGATAGCGGGCAATCTGAGAATCATAAAGAGACAAGTGATAGAAAGCTTTGGCTGCCAGGTGTTTGCGAAATTCCGCATTCTTTTTATTGCTGGAAAAATTATCCAGAACCGATTGATAATCACCTGGATCAACCACAGGGAGAACATGGGCAAAATTTTTAGCTGCCGCGCGAATCATCGTTGGACCACCAACATCAATCATCTCCACCGCCTCGGTAAGTGTCACTTGTGAATCTGTGATTGTTTTTTCAAAAGGGTAGAGATTGCAGACAACAACATCAATCGGTTTAATATCGAGTTGGCGCGCTTGTTTTTGGTGAGTAGTTTTTGACCGATCAAATAAAATTCCCGATTCGATGGCAAAACTAATGGTTTTCATTCGGCCGTCAAATGCTTCCGGATTACCGGTTATCTGCTGGATAGGAATGACTGGGATTCGATTTTTTTGTAGATAGGCAGCAGTGCCGCCGGTTGAGATTATTAAGTAGCCTAGTTTTTGTAAACCTCGGGCGAAGGTTTCGACTTCTTTTTTATTATAAACGCTTATTAAAGCGTATTTTTGGTGATGACGTAGTCGATATTTACCTGCGTCTTTTTTGATAGCCTAAACAAAATTAATTAACGAGGTTATATTAACTCTTTTTGGCAATTTTTTCAAATCCAGTATAAGGCCGCAAAACCTCCGGAATAATCACCGAGCCGTCTGGTTGTTGATAATTTTCTAAGATCGAGATTATAGTTCGTCCTATAGCAAAAGCTGTACCATTGAGAATATGCACAAACTGAGTTTCTCCCTTTTTTCGATATTTAATATTTAGTCTTCGTGCTTGGAAATCGGTAGTAGTCGAAGTTGATGTGACCTCTCTATATTTATTTTGAGAAGGAATCCATGCTTCAATGTCGTATTTACGCGCAGCAGGAAAACCCAAATCTTCGGAACACATTTTAACGACTTGATACGGTATCTGAAGTGCTTGAAATAGTTTTTCTTCGAGGGAGAGAAGATAATCATGCTCTTTATCTCCGTTTTCAGGAATAACAAAAGATACCATTTCTACTTTATCAAATTGGTGAACCCTTAGAATTCCCCGTGTATCTTTTCCATATGAGCCAGATTCCCTCCTAAAAGAACTGGAGAAACCGACATAACGTTTAGGCATGTCTTTTTCTAAGAGAACTTCATTCATGTGCATGGGTACAATTGAGTGTTCTGCAGTTCCCACTAAATATAAACCTTGAGATTCTTGGGGTTCGTGTACCCAATAATAATCCTCGTTTCCTCCTGCTTGCCAATAACCTAACTTGTCCGTAATTTCTTTTTTAATCAATACTGGCGGAATTACAGGGATAAAACCTTCATTGATGAGGATTTTTAAGGCGAACTGTACTAAAGCGAATTCCAAAATTACAGCTTCATTTTTTAAATAGGCAAATCGTGTACCGGAAACTTTCCCAGCCGTACTAACATCGATAATTTCTAGCTTTTCTCCAATGTCCAGATGGTCAAGAGGTTTAAAATCAAAGATTGTCGGTTCTTTATATTTTTTCACGACGATATTGTCAGTTTCATCTGTACCTATTGCTACATCATTCGCTGCGGGGTTAGGAACTTCGTATAATAAATTATTTAATCCTTGTTCAACTGCTGTCAGTTCCTTTTCTAACATTTTTAAATTTTCTTTGATCTGTTTACCGCGGTTAATTACGTTATCATCGACTTTCTGTTTGGCAAGCAGATTTCGTTCTTCACGTAATTTTTGGATTTTTAGGATTAGGGTTCGTCTTTTCTCATCAAGCTTAAGAATTTTATCAATGTCGACCTGGCGATTTTTGTTTTTCGCCGCTGCTTTGACCAGGGTTGGGTTTTGGCGGATATAATCTAAAGAAAGCATAGATGAGCTTATTATACATTAATTATCAATTCAAATCTCAAAACTCAAAAGTCAAAGCTAAGACCTTGATTTATAAAAATCACTCATTGATCTTCGGTCTTTAAGAATGTTTATCGATGACGGCTACAATTTCCCACGGCTCATATCCGACTTCGGTCAGCTTTTTTTTAACCAGATTTTTGTCTTTGTACATTTTCATAAAAGCGTCGGCCGTCTCTTTGATCTCGTAGGGAAAAATGATCCAGGCATTGATTGTGCGCTGGTAAAAGTCGGGAGTATAAATTGTTTTTGGTTTGATGTAGGTAGCAAGAGTATAAATTCGGCCGACAGAAAGATTTTCAAAATAGGAGAGAGCGCGTTTGAAGGTGTGGCCGGTATCAGAAACTTCATCGGTGATCAAAATCGTTTGGCCGTGATAGTTATTAGACGAGGCTTCGGTCACCCGGGGTACTTTTTGTTGCTGCAGATTTGCATACGAGGCAATGGTGATATGGGAGATTGGTACATCCAGTAGATCAGAAAGAATCCGAGCGACCACCAGCCCTCCGCGGGTAATGGCGACGATTTTATCGATTTTTTTATCCTCAAGTCTTTTAGTCAGCGAGATACAGTCTTTGGCAAACTGAGTCCAGGAGATTTTGATAAATTTCATCTCGTTCATAGCTGATAAATAAAATTATACTATAGTTTCTGGTACCCAAAACCGCTTTAGGGGTAGTAAGAATAATTTTTCCAGAATAACCAGTCATCAACTGAGGGAGTCTTACTCTTTTTGCCTGCTCATGATAAGCTAAACTCAATAGCTGGTTGATGCGTTCAAATTCCTAATTCTGTGCTCATCGGACTCGCTTGCCAGAATGACGTTCTAATAAGCTAAACCTGAATTCAGTGCGTAAGTACTGGTATTATATAGACTGTATTAAGTAATATCTAAGCAATATGTAGTTATTCCCATTCCATGGTGGCGGGGGGTTTGGTGGTGATGTCGTAAACCACGCGGGAGACAATAGGGATTTCGTTGGTGATGCGGCTTGACAGTTTTTGCATCAGATCATATGGCAGTCTGGCCCAGTCGGCGGTCATCCGATCTTTTGAGGTAAGCGCGCGAATGGCTACTACCTCGCCAAACACCCGGCCGTCGCCTTTGACTGAGGTGCTTTTGGCGTTGGTAAAAATCGGGAATGAATGCAGCAGTTCTTCGTATAATCCGGCGGCTTTCAACTCGGAAACAACGATCTCGTCTGCCATTTGAATGGCGGTTAGTCTCTCAGCGGTCACCTCGCCCAAGATACGGATGGCGTAGCCTGGGCCCGGGTGCGGTTGTTGGTTGATAAATTCAGTGGGAATCTGAAGTTCATGGGCGATTTGCCTTACCTGGTCGGTATAAAATTCGCGGATCGGTTCAATTAATTTTAGCTGGAGTGTTTCCGGCAGGCCGCCGACATTATGATGCGACTTGATATTGGCCGCGTGCCGGCTGCCTTTGCTTTCGATAACATCGGAATAGATCGTTCCTTGAACTAAAAACCTAACTTCCGGGTATTTTTTTACCTCTTCCTGAAAAAGATCGATATATAGTTTGCCAATGACTTTTCTTTTTTCCTCAGGATCGGTCTTGCCTGTTAAAGAGGCTAAAAATCGATCTTGTGTTTTTAAAATAATTGGTTTGATTCCGAGTTTATTACTAAAAAAGTCAATCACCCGCTTTGTGGTGCCGGCTCTCATTAAGCCATTATCGATATGAATCGGGATTAGATTTTTGCCAATAGCTTTGGCCGTCAGTACCGAGGCGACAGTTGAATCCAGGCCGCCTGAGACTGCGGCAATTGCTTTTTTATCTCCGATTTTTTCCTTAATTTGATCGATAATCGTTTCCAGATTTATTTTTTGTTTAGCGATTGACAAGTGACAGATTTTTTGAAGAAAGTTGGTCAGAATCAGATTTCCATGCTCCGTGTGTTCTACCTCCGGGTGAAACTGCACACCATAGAGTCTTTTTTTTTCATTGACCATGGCGGCCGAGGGAGTGGTTAGGGAATGGGCGACAAAAGTAAATCCGTCAGGAGGACTAATTACCGCATCGCCATGACTCATCCAGATACGCGAGTGGGGCGAGACGCCGGCTAAAAGTAATGATGATTTGTCAAGTATCAAAGTAGCCGGTCCGTCTTCTCGGATTTTACCTTTGGCGGTCTGGCCGCCTGGAAGAAGATGTGCCATCAGCTGTTGACCGTAACAAATACCTAAAACCGGTATGCCCAGTTCAAATATCCTTTTGTCAACGCTCGGCGCGCCGGGCTCGTAAACACTGGCCGGGCCGCCGGATAAGATGATGCCCTGTGGTTTGACTTCAACAATTTTTGAGAGAGCTATATCCGGTTGAACAATCAATGCCGTTACACCCAAATCTTTAACCCGCCTGGCAATAAGATGGGCGGTTTGTGATCCAAAATCAACAACTACAATCATGTAACATGAAACGTGTAACCGAGTCAGACTCGGTGTAACTTGTAACATGAATTATTGGTAATTCATTCCCGGATTAGTAATGAGGATGTCGTGTGGGTGGCTTTCGGTCAATGAGGCTTGTGTTATCTGCATAAATTTGGCTTTTTTTTGCAGCTCCTCAATTGTTTTGGCACCGACATAGTACAATCCTGATTTGATTCCGCCAATTGCTTGATCGACTAAACTTTTGACACTTCCTTTGATCGGTACCAAGCCTTCCACGCCTTCGGCTACCAAGACACGATCCTGGTAGTTTTTGCCGTGAAACTCGTCTTCTGATTTGACACTGACTCCCTTTTGCATGGCGCCAACAGAACCCATTCCACGGTATGATTTAAATTTATAATATTTTTGATTGGTGTTGACGATACTTTTAAATCGGGAGGGCACTTCTTGGGCGGTCAGTTCCAATATTTGTCCCGGCGCCTCTTGCGCTGAAGCAAAAAAATTGCCCATCATCACGGTTGCGGCTCCAGCAGCCAAAGCTTTGACAATGTCGCCTGAGAATTTGATTCCGCCGTCGGCCATAACTGGTATCTTGGCCATTGCTCCGGCGCGGCAGGTCTCAATGAGTGCGGTAATCTGGGGTACGCCCATCCCTGAGATCACTCTGGTGGTACAGATTGCCCCCGGGCCCATTCCTACCCGCAGTCCGTCTACCCCAGCTTTAATCAGAGCTTTAGCTCCTTCGTAAGTGGCGACATTGCCGCCGATAACGTCAATATTAGGATAATTTTTTTTGATAAACCTGATAGTATCGATAACATTTTTGGCATAGCCGTGTGCTGAGTCAACGACTATGACATCAGTTTTGGCTTCAGCAAGGGCTTTAATTCGATCCGTATTATCTCGGCTGGCGCCGATGGCCGCTCCGACTGTTAATTTCTGCTGTTTGACTTTTTGGATTTCGTTTACCTGGTCTGCGATCATAAGATTGCGATGAATAATACCGATTCCTCCGAGCTTACCAAGCGAAATTGCCAGCAGACTTTCGGTAACTGTGTCCATCGGCGCTGATACCAAAGGTAGTTTAAGCTTGATATGACGAGTTAGTTGAGAAGATAGATCAATTTCAGTACGGGAGAAGTCGCTGTAGTCTGGCAATAGTAGAACATCGTCAAAGGTTAAACCCTGGTTAAAGATAACTTTATTGTTCATAAGACCCTATAGACAAGTTAAAATTCAAATAACAAAATCCAAAATTCAATTCAAATTTAAATATAAAATTCAAAACATTATACCGTAGTTCATATTTAAAAATTTGAAATTTATTTTGAGGTTTGAACTTTGAGTTTGAATTGTCATTGAAATTTTGTCATTAGAATTTATCAGGGTGACCTTTTTCCTTATCCGATTATAAGTATAAATTACTTTTTTTGTGTTGATTGACAAAGCTGGCCTGAAATCCCCATTTTATTGTTTGGTCAAGCTGTGGTTGAGTAAGGATATTATTTTTGGCAATAAAGTCAATCTGTTTGGCCAGGTGGGCGTCTTTTATGATCTCCGGCCAGTCGGTATTAATGCAGAATTTAACACCGTTCTCCCATAAAGTCTGTAAGATATGTTTTATCTCGCTCCAGTCTTTGACCGCTTTGGTCATGATGTTACTTAAAGGGCAGATCTCCAAAACCACCCGTTGCTTCACCAGTTCCTGCATTAATTTTGGGTCATAGGCCGCCTTGATGCCATGTCCAATCCGATCCGGTGTGGCGTAGCTTAAACAATCCCATAGGTCGTTAGTATTATCGGTTTCTCCGCTGTGGGCTGTCACCTTTAGACCAGCGGAGCGGGCCTTCGCTATTAGTTCGATGTAGTCTTTGAAATGGAAATTACCCGTATCGTAGTTGGCAAAATCAATCCCTATGATTCCACGCCGGTGATATTTGATGGCTTTTTCAATGATAATTTCGTTAGTTTTGATGGAATATTGCCGATCAAGGCAAAAGATAATTCCTGCCCAAAGAGTCGGGTATTCAAGCAATGCTTGTTCCATCCCCCGAAGCATGGAAAGAATGATATGGTCAAGATCCACCATACCGTCATGGTTATGTTTCATCGGGTTGGTTCTTAGTTCAAGGAGGGTGATATTGTTGGTGCGGTATGCTCCGGTCAGGCTTTCGTATATAGCTTTTTCCACCGCAATTGATCCGGAGGAAAGTTTATTGAGGATAGGGTGATAAATCTGATCAAGATACTCTTTTAAAGTAAGTTTATGACTATCGGTCAAGGTAATGTAGTCGGCAAAATCGTGGTAATCGCTTTTAGGTAATTTATGCCCTCCGCTGTGGGCTAAGTGCCAGTAAACAGCCGGTGAGATGGATGAAGTTAGATGCGCATGAAGGTCGGCCAATTCTCGTTTAGGTTCTATAACAGGACACATATTTTATTATAGCGTAATATTATGGAAATTCAAGATTTTTTTCACTAAGCTAATCCTAGACCGTTTCTTACTATATCAATCGTACGATGTGGAAGACCTCTATCCATAGCTACTTCTTGAGTTAGTCCAGTCATTTTAGTAAAAATGTCTCGATCTAAATCAGCAGCAGCTTGACTCGCAGCTGGATAATAGGGTTTTCCTTGAGCGGTAGTAAGATCAGGAAGACGCGCCTGAAGAAGTTGTAAGCGTTCCTCCCAGTGCATAAGATCATCACTGCCATACTCAGGAACATAACCAACAAGCCAATCAGCCAAACGCAATATATCAAAAGAAAGAGAGCTACCAATTCCGGAAAAGTCATTACCGGTTGCCGCTAATAAACCAGGCGCAGCACTTTCTGCATCTAAATATTTTTGGAGCCGTAATCCATTATCATCAATCCACACACAATTTTGTATCCAATGATTTGCACCATTACTTATGGATAATTTTTCTATTTTTTTTCTCCATTCATGAATGAAACCTAAGTGTTCAAGTAAATGGATATCTGGTGAATGTAGTTTGGCTTCTATGCCCATCACATGACAAGCTGAGGCAACTAAACCTTGATGACCAATGGTATTCTCCCAACCAGTCACTTCATTTGGTGAAATTAAACCGCCCCGTTGCCATTTTAAGACAACACTTAAATGGTCTATAAGAAGATCGTTTACATATTTTAATAACTGATCTTTTTGCGGATGATTGCCAAAAGCTCGAGTCAAAGGATCAACCGGTAAGTTAAAAGAGGGTTCACGGTATAAAGTTGTATTGAATTCTATCGCGGTCATTTAGTAATAACTTACTCAAAATTATAGGAGTAATATATTTAAAGTAAATAATTCATACTGTATCATATACATTTTAGAGATATAATAATTGTCATATGAAAATAGAGTTTACAAAGACAGTGCAGTTAGTAAACAACCAAAAGGTAAGTTTTCGCTATCCGTCAATAAATGACGTTAACACACTGCGGACTTTTATCAATAAACTGTCTAAAGAGGACACTTTTATCATTATGTCAGGAGAGATAATCTCAGTTAGAGAAGAATCAGCATATCTGAAAAAAAATCTGAAAAAGATTGCCCAGGGCGATATGGTGATTCTAATCTGCGAAAGCGCGGGGAGAATTATTGGCTCTGCAAGCGTAGAACGAAATACCCAAAAAAGAAAACGAGCTAGGCATGTTGGAAGTTTTGGCATTTCATTATTACCCGAGTTTCGTGGTCAGGGCCTTGGAAAGCGGTTAATGGAGGAAGCGTTAACTGAAGCCAAAAAAAGGATAGTAGGTCTGAAAATGGTTACTCTTGACGTATTTGCACCCAATTCCACAGCCATTGATCTTTATCGAAAGATAGGATTCCAGGAAGTCGGCGGGATACCTCAGGGTATCTTATTTCACGGCCAATATGTTGATCTGATTATTATGTGGAAGGCAGTGTGACTTCGTCTATCACTTCACTAAAGTTTTGTGATTGGGAAATCTTATAAACACCAAACAGCATCACCAGAGCGGCTAAGTATTGGGTTGGGGCAAGGTATGTCTTGTACAAAAACATATCAATAAACACGGCCAGAAGGGGATAAACTAATTCCAAAATAGTGGCGACTTTTACCTGGGTGTTTTTTAGACCTTTATAATAAATCAAAATTGCCACCATTCCAGTGGTGACGGCAATCAGTAAGAAACGGGCAAACTGGGACAAGCTAGGCGTAAAAAGAGCAGAATTTTTTCCAAGAATAAAGATCGCGACCAAAGCAAAAATACTGGTTAAGATAAAACGCATGCCGGTCATAACATCGTTTGGTTTATTAAGTAGCGACATTTTGGAAAAAGCAGTGGAGGAGCCCCAGGCAAAAGCGGCCCCCACCGCCAATAGCGCGGCCATGATCGTCCCTTGGCCGGTTTGGAAGTTGATCTGGCCGTTTGGGAAAGTAACAAAAAAAGCGGCGATCATCGTGAGAAGCGCCCATTTGACATAATTTCGGTGGATTTTTTCTTTTAACACCAGGCGAGCGGTAGTAATGGCAAATATCGGCTGCAGTTTTTGCAATAAAAAAACAACGCTAAAAGGGATAAAGTTGACACGAGTCAAAGCATCGGTAAACCAAAGTGTTCCAAAAAGTCCACTTAGTAAAGCAACAAAGGCAATCAGGATAAATTCTCGACGACTTAATTTTTCCTTCAGTAATTTGGACAGAATAAAAGGAGCCACGATAGCGGCACCTATTAAATGTTCATAAAACACAATAATAATCGGCGGTAAAGTAAAGAGACTGCGGCGGATAACACCGTCTACCGCCCATAAAGAGGCGGCAATGATAATAAGAAGCGGGCCAACGGTAAATTGTTTTTTCATTTATTTATGAATTCTGACATCTGTTTATAAACGTCAATCAGTTTTTGGATATGCTCTTTAAGATCAATCTGTAGTCCATCTATACCTTTTTGTATCTCCTGGCGGTTCACTTTGGCGGCAAAAGCCTTGTCTTTAAATTTTTTCTTGGCCGATTTGGCTTCCATACCGACAAATCCGGTTGGCCGCATCAGGGAATAAGCATATAAAAGCCCCGCCAGTTCATCACAGGCAATTAAAGTAAAATCCAGTTTAGATTGAGGCTTGACCCCAGTTCGATCTTGGGCATGCGCCGCCACTGCTTGGATTAGCTCTTTTGGGTAATTCCATTCTTTAAACCATGACGCTGCTTTATTGGGGTGTTCTTGGGGATACTCATAGTAATCCAGATCATGAAGTAAGCCGGTGATATACCACAGATCGGCATCACCGCCGTAAACTGCGGCATACGCCTCCAGACTTTTAGCGACCATCAGCGCATGCAGACACTGATAGTCGTTTTGGATGTGTTTTTCTACGAGTTTTTGAGCTTCTTCTCGTGAAAGTAAACCAGTTGCTTTGGTTACAGTCGGTTGAGTTTGCATTTTTTCTTTCTGCGGTTGTTTGACGGAAAAATTCACCTGTCCCTGATAAATTTTTTTGGTTGTCTCTTCAATTTCCTGTTTCAGCTGTGGAAAAAGAGTGCCTTCACGGGCAGTAATATTTTCCAGAAACCAGAATATTCTTTCACTATGGCCGTAGCCGCTGGTTGGCGGCATACCGTATTCCAACATCTCCACAAAGTCGATGTCCAGCATCTGTGCTTCATCATCGCCGGCGTCCCGCATCTTTTGCTGTTCCAAAAAACGATCCAGCTGGTCGATTGGATCATTGATCTCCGAGTATCCGCTTCCAAGCTCGCTGCCAGCAATTAACACCTGAAAACGTTCAGTTAATTGCGGGTTATTTTCTATCGATTTAGCTAGTGGTGAGTTAAATTTAGGGTGTTTAATCAGATAGGCAGGGCCAGCGATAGATTTACGGATTATTTTCCAGAGGTTATCCACTATCCGGTTGCGGTTGACAGCGCCGACAAGCTCAATTCCCTGTTTTTTTATGGTCTCAAGCATCTTTTCTTCCGAAGTTTGGAAGATATCAATGTCGAATTTTTGCTTAATGATCTGGGAATAGTCAATCTCCTGCCAGTCAGCCATCAGATCAAAGGTATGGCCGCGGGTGGTAAATTTAGTTTTACCGTATACTTCTTGCGCCACATGGCGAAACAGATCGCGAACCAGCATCATATTATCACGATAGTCGGCGTATGCCCAGTACCATTCCAGTTGATAATATTCCTGCAGATGTTCATCATCAATGCCTTCGTTACGGAAGTTGGGACCTAAAACAAAAATTTTTTCAAATCCGCCGCCGATCAGACGTTTCTGAAAAAGTTCAGAGGAAATACGCAGATAAAAGTCTTGATCCAAAGCATTATGGTGAGTTGTAAACGGTTTGGCGTCTGCTCCACCGGTAACCAGTTCCAAGATCGGTGTTTCCAGCTCGATAAATCCGTGGGTCTTCATAAACTCCCGCGAGACTTGCCAAAACTTGGCTTTTCTGGCAAAAAGGGCGCGATGTTTGGAATAGAGGGTAAAATCTAGATAGCGCTTACGGAAGCGCTGGTCTTTTTCGGCAAAAGAGTTGGGGAGCGGACGCAGGCTTTTTGTTAAAAGCTTTAAGTGTTTGACAAACAAAGTAATTTCTCCGGCCTGAGTTTTACCGATTTTACCGGTCACCTGTAAAAAATCACCAACATCCAAATATGAAAGCTGCGACCAGCCAAGATAAGATAATTTCAGATCTTCCTGCAAGATATCCTGGCGAAGACAAATTTGAATTTTTCCCGACTGATCAACCAGATCGCCAAACAGCAATTTACCGTGTTCGCGCCTGGCCATCAGCCGGCCGGTAAGCGTAATCTCTTTATTTTCCAGTTGTGAGAAATGTGCGTGAATATATTGGTTTGGATGATCTTTTTTGGCTTTTGCTGGATAAGGATTGATTCCCAACTCGCGAAGTTTTTTGACTGCGTCCATTCGCTGTTGTCGTTGACCGATAAGATCGTCAGAGTAGTTCATGTCAGAAATAAAATTAATGGATGATTATTTAGGAATTATAACACGTAAGAGGTGAGAAAAATTGAAAGATTTACAAAAGAAGATTTTACCCGTTTTTAATATCGATTATCTGGTAGGTCAGTTTACCGACCGGCACATCTACTTTCACTGTTTCGCCTATTTTTTTACCAAGTAGCGCCTTTCCAATGGGGGAGGTGGCGGATAATTTTTTTTCCATTGGATTGGCTTCAAACTCGCCAACAATGGTATAAATTTCTTTAGTACCGTCTTTAAGAACCGTCACTTTGCAACCGATATTGATCTTGCCGTTTGCTTGTTTTTGGTTGACAATTTCTGCTTGTTTCAGTAATGTCTCAAGTTCTCGGATGCGGCCTTCAATAAACGCCAGATCTTCTTTGGCGGCGGAATATTCGCTATTTTCTGAAAGGTCGCCCATGGCGCGGGCTTTCTGCAGGCGGTCAATGGCTTTTTGTTTTTTTAAGTTCACAAGTTCAAGGTGTTCTTTTTCTAAAGCATCATAACCGTCTTTTGTTAACTGGACTTTTTTCATAAAAAAAATCCCCCTAAATTAAAAACCGACTTTGCCTTGCCGCATCTGGGGATCGATGGTACAATAATACAGCAAATTACGGGCTTTGTCAAACTTTTTGGGAGAAGTATATGCAATAAGTAAGTATAGGATTTTGGATTGTTACAGCAATTTATTTCACTATCATATACCGCTCTTATCATCTAGTGGCCTGGGATACCAGGTTCCCCGCCTGCTATGCCTTGCCAGAAGATGGCAGTTTGACAACTCGGCGCGTTCGTCTAGTGGCCTAGGACGACAGGTTCTCAACCTGTAAATCGCGGGTTCAAATCCCGCACGCGTCACTATAGCATGGCGGGCAGGTCAACCTGGACACACGGGTTCAAATCCCGTTAAGAGCACAAGTGAGAAGGTATTAATAGTAGGTTCCTCGCCCGCTAACGCATTCGCATAATGATTGGTCGGGTAATTTTTTGCAGGCCCCTGCGGACAGATGTCAAATTAACATTTGATTATGACTGAAGCGTATACAGGAAACATTTCTATAAAAGATATTAGCTCACTTTCTACATTATTAGTTGGAGCGGCAAAGACACGTTTAATAGGAGGATTAACAACGGCTGAAAAAGGCCTTCCCTGGCCGTTAAGCGGTACGTTTCTCCTCCCCTTTTTAGAAACTGTTGGAAAAAAAAGAACACCTCTTAACATTTATCCGCTAGTCAGTTGTTTTTATTACTATATTAGAGCAACCGATGACTTTCTTGATCAAAGACAGCCATTAGCCAGCTGGGAAGAGACTCAAAAAGCGCTTGATAAGGCCAGATTACCATGGGAGATGAGTTTAAAAGAATCTAGTATTGACGATGATCAAAAAACAGACATTACTAACATAGCAGGATCATTAGGAGAGTCTATTTACCAAAAGATGAGAGAAAAAGAACAATGGAGTCAAGCTCCTTCATTTACAACTGCTTATAACTACCGTTTGAATACGACTGGTTTATTGTCCGAGGTTGTTGCCGATATCTGGTGTATCTTTGCCGGAGTTCCAGAAAACCTGAGATTTGATACAATAGAAGCGACTAGAAGATTAGGGATGGTTTTCCAATTTAGAGATGACCTTTTTGACATTAAACAAGATAGCGATATGGATGGAAATTTAACTTTGGCGATTTTAACTGAAGAAAATGAAAGAAATAATTTATTTGCATCATTAAATCAGACAAAGACACCTAAAAAAATTATGGAGTTAATGAAGAAATCTGCTCCCAGAACACTAAGACGGAATTTAGCTTATATTGAAGATGAAATGAGATGCTTAAGAGAGAGATCGCCGGAAGCCGCTTCACAACTATCTAGTTTTATAAAATTAGTAGCTTTTGCCTATTAAACGGTTTGAATCCCTAAGCGGAGTAAATCTGTAAGTTATTGCCTATCTTTATTGAGTTTATCAATAGAATCATGGTTATAGTCCGAATTACGAAAAAAAGCCAAGACCTTGTTCCCTAAAATGGGAATAAAGACTTGGCCTTCTAAAGTTTCGCCAAGATGGTAGCCATTTTTGCTACTAATATTCTATCAAGTTTCAGTTGTCCGATTTTTTCGGACAACTCAGAATAACCTTCTTAATCAGCTTTATTTTTAGATCATTCCAATACTTCCGCGGTCTCTCTGTTTCTGTTAATGTTTCAATAACGTCAATGACCGAAAATCACCATTCATTTTTGTGAATGGTTTTTCTGATTTTCTTACCTTTGAAAATAGCTATTCTTGTGGTTTTTTCCACACCTGGCACTGGTATTAAAAACAACTGATAAAACGTTACTTTAGACCATCTCTACGTTCTAAACCCTCATTTGATATGTTTTTAGGGGTATTTTTGCTACATTTAAGAGGTGATTACCTGCCCAGAATGTAAGAGTGAGAATATACAAAGGAACGACATTTATTGGGACAGAGTTACATTTGATAAAAGTTACCGTGTAAATCCGAACCAATTTCTTAAAAGTATAGAGGCCTGGGATACATGGTTCCCAACCTGGACACACGGGTTCGAATCCGGTTAGCGACACAAAAAAAGCGGCGGGCAGGTCAATCTAACAAAAAACTTCATCTGTTTATCCTCATATTAGTATTCTATATTCCACTAAATATTTTTTATTTATTGTAGACTTAAATTAACTGTAGTAGTGGAGTTATTTTTATAACCTGAATATTGTATGTTTACAGAATCTGTTTCAAATATTAAAGACTTAAATCAAAGAGTGATAAAAACCTTTTTTTCTACTCTACTCATTCTCTCTTTATGTATTCTGACCAATATCCCAGTCTACGCCGCCACCTTCACTCCAGGGATGAGTAAACGCAATGTCTCTGGTGCTCCATTTGCAGCCGGACCAATTATTCAGTCAAAGCTGTCAACCAGCGGTGCAACTGGTGATAGTCTGACGTATTCAAGAGGAACTCAAGTATCAGGAAATTTCTATGCCAACTTTGATAAATCCCAAGGAAGTATAGTTTTTTGGGTTACTCCAGAATGGAATGGTAATGATGGTCAGGGCCACAGCTTAATAACCGCCACCAGCGATCAGAATTTTTTTATCACTAAAGACACCGACAATACTTTATATTTTTATCCCGGTGGAAATATCACTGTATCCGTAGATATTTCTTCCTGGGTAGCAGGTACTACTTACAATGTGGTAGCAAGATGGGACAGCATCAATACCTTAAACGGTACCAATTACGCTTCTTTATCAATCAATGATTCTCACACCTTTGGAGTTACTTCTGCTCCTACCGTCGATGCTCCGGGCACCAGTATTACCATCGGCCAGAATGCCAATGTGCATATTGAAGGTCTCACTATCTACCGCCGACCTCTCTGGGACGGCACCTATGGAATAGATGTTGGTAATGGGGATGAGATAAACCAGATTTATAATTCCGGTACGGGCAAAGATCCAACCCTTGTTACCGGCAGCTGGGATGTGGTTTTTGTACTTCCCACCAACGCCTCAACCGGCGCGCTAACAACCGGCACCGGCAATGCCTGGAGCCACCCTCACGCCTCCAATCTTCTCTACACCGATGCCACCAATACCGGTGGGTTTATGATGAATGGGACATATGCGAGTGATGGGTGGACTGATCAAAACCCAGCTCAAACGTTAACCTTACAGCCGGATGCCGCTGCTGGATTTGACGGGAGCAATTTAGAGGGTCTTCCAGATTACGCAGGAGGAGCAACTGATACCCATTTATATACAGGCTCTACTCATATAACGGGAGCTAGGCAAAGTGCGTATCTCAAATTTGATGTTTCTTCTATACCCGCAGGTTCGACTATAAATTCTGCCACATTTTATATTTATAGCTATGGTACTCTTACCGCTGACATAAATTATAAGTTAAACAACATTCTAGCCGCAAACAGCGGCTGGACTGAAGATGCTAACTGGAATTACGCTATTCCTTCAACGCAAAGGTGGGTGGGGGATACAGGCGGTAATGGCGGGACTGATGCTGGAGCTACTGTAAGCGGTACAGACTATTCAACTACAAATTTAGGAACATTTACTCATCTTAGTGCTGATCCAATAGATACAGAATATGCCGTTACGCTAGACACAGCAGAAGTAACCAATTGGCTTACTGCCAATTATGGTTTTAAACTAACAGCGATCAGTACAGCGTTCTATCTTGGATTCAGGTCATCAGACTGGACAACTGCGGCTAACCGCCCCAAACTGGTGGTTAATTATACTGCCCCTACCACAGTAACTGCCCTTAGTTCTTCGGAAAAAATCTTTGCCGGAGGATATAAAGCGACTTCCACTGCTGCCAACCAAGGTATCTATCGCACTTTTACTGCCACCAATGGAGGGGATTATGTTCTTCGGGCATTAGGGCATAGCGATGGGACATGCAATCCGCAGGTGAAAATCACCAGAGCTGACGGAACAACAGAAATATCTCATCTTAACGGAACCACTACATCTACAAAAACAGATCCCGATGTATATATTTTCACTTGGGAATCACCGGCAGCCGAATCCGAACAAGTCCAGCTAATAAATACCGCCTCTTCCGGCACCTGCTACTGGCATCAGGTGGAGGTGTTGGCAAACTTAGTAAACAATCCTTCAGCTGAAACAGGAAGTGGTGATCCATGGATACCGACAGGGTGGAATAACTCTGGTTTAGACGCTGGTGAGGGAATACAAGAAACAACTGATGTTCACAGCGGGAGCTCATCCATGCATATTAATGCAAATGCTGGTGGAGAAGGTGTTTTAGACTGGTATAATAAGATGTCTGGGGCTTCAAAATATTCGTCAGCTGGTGTATGGACGAAAAGGGTATCAGCATCAAATGAGATTCGTATATATTATTATAGAAATAATAATCCCAGACAATACGAAACCACTGTTAATTCATCGGTATATGGGGATGTACTTGCCACATCCTGGACTCCTCAATTTTCAGTCTACAGATATCAAGCTGGGAACGGGTTCGAAGGTGTAAGAACAATATATGCCGCTGCTGAAGGGTATGTCGATGACGCTTATTTATTTGCCCTCTCCGACGTCTCCCTCACCATCACCCCCGCTAGTGAGGCTAATAGCACTGAAACATCAGGTTTAAGAATCGATGGTCTGGATACCTACGTGGAAAGCAGTCAATCAACAATCACGACCACTGCCGGATATGTGAGCTTCAGCTATACTCCCCGTCATAGTGCTGCTGATGTGGCTAAGTTTGGTATCTCCACTCCATACATCCTTTCTCTTTATGGAGATGGGGATGATTACATTAATGCCTACTGGTCATCGGCCAATACCGTCACTTTAGCCTACAGCATGAACGGTACCACTGCCTCATCAACCTGGAATGCCACCGGCGCAGTAGTTGGTGGTACCACTTATGCCTCGTCTTTGTCATTTACCGGTGGGGGTAGCATGGTCCTAAACATCGGAGGTACAGATAGGATAACTTTATCCAGTATCCCTGCCTCATTTGGAGCTTCTCCTGACGATGTCTACTTTGGGACAGATTACTCAAGTACCAATCAAGGAGACGCCACTTATGGCAGTATTGTTTTTGATAGTACTGCTCCGGCGATCTCACTTACTGCCTATACACCCGATCCCAACTCTGACAATACTCCATCAGTCACCGGAACAGCAACTGAGGCAATAGGAACAGTATCAGCAGTTCAATATCAGATGGATGGAACAGGAGGATCATGGACTGCCTGTGTCGCTGATGACGGGACATTTAACGGGGCATCTGAAGCATTTACCTGTGCTGTATCTCCTTCACTTTCAGATGGCTCACACACTATTTATGTACGAGCAACAGATAGTAATAGCAATACCACATCAGGAGGTGCAGAATCAACTGACGGATTTACCATTGATACCACCGCTCCATCTGCTCCCGGTACTCCTTCAACCACCTCTCCCACCGGCTCCTCTTCCCAAACATGGACCTGGACTGCAGCAACTGACGCCCTCTCATCTGTCACCAACTACATCTACAAAGTGACAACCGATGCTGCCGGACTGGTGATCTCGATAGCTGAGACTACACTAGGCAATGTACTTACGGTTACGACCAATCTCACAGATGGAGTCTATTACTTCTTTGTCAAGGCGGTGGATGCTCTATCAAATACCGGTGCCTTTTCCACTGCCGGATCAGTGACGGTTGATACCGTTGCGCCAACCGGAGGAACGATCACTATTGCATCTGGTGCAGGATATACTAAAGATCGGTCAGTTACCCTTTCCATATCTGCAACCGGAGCAAGTCAGATGATGGTCTCTGAATCCTCCTCATTTTCAGGCGCCTCCTTGGAGACATATGCCACTTCAAAAGACTGGTCTTTATCAACAAGTGATGGAACAAAGACGGTCTATGTCAAATTCAAAGATACAACCGGTAACGAATCATCTTCGGTCTCAGACTCAATTATCTATGACACGACATCACCTGCCGATACCTTATCCCTTGACTCGCCGGGAGACAAAATATATACCAGTAATCAAAAGCCAACATTCAAATTCAAAAAAACAACAGATGATACTGCGGGGCTCAATGGTTATGATTTGCTTATCGATGGACAAGTGCTGATTGGAGGCATCAATCCAACAGATCCCGGATCAGGGAGTAATAATGTACGAGAAGATGATGACAAACACATCCGCTATGATGGCGATTTTATTGAAGCATATGTAAAAAGAGACAGTAAGAAACTAACAGATGGTTCACATCTTTGGAAAGTCAGAGCGATTGACAATGCCGGCAATACCCGCGATACCGGAGAAAGAACGTTGTATGTTGATACCATTTCCCCCGCTCTTCAGCTAGATAGCATCTCAACGCTTCAAGATTTTTCTCACAAATCAACAACCAATGAAGGAAAAGCATACATAACGGTAGATAGCACCCCCACCTTAAAAGGAATCGCCGAAAGCACCAGTACCGTCACCATAACAGCCACTGACAACGTTGACAGTAAGACTGTCACCTGTGATGATGAGACAAGCAGTAGTTCCGCTTGGGAGTGCACCATTGATACCTTATCTTTAGGAAGACATACTGTAACAATAACCGCAAAAGACAAAGCCGGAAATAGCACCACCTTGCCTCTATTCTATCTCTACATCTCATTGGGTTCACTTGATCTTGATACAAAGATAATAGCGATAGATGAGGCAGAAGATACAGTAAACGAAACAACCAATAAATTAAACAACCTTCCCACAGACAATGATAGCTGTAGAATTTATTCAGTTTCATCAGGAGACAATCTTTGGGATATATCAACTACCTATGATGTCTCAATAGACAAGATAATCGACCTTAACAAAGATAGATACCAGACTCTCAAAACAAACAACACCGCACTTGCTGTCGGCTGGAAACTCAGACTACAGTGTGAAGAAAATAAGCAAGAAACAGAACAAGAGAAGACAGAAAGACTTATGGAAACAAAAACCTATGATGTTAAAATATTAGTTAAAGACGATAAAGACCAACCAGTGGCCGGAGCCACCGTCACTCTCCACTCAACACCCCGGACTGCTATCTCAGACAAACGCGGTATTGCCCACTTTCCCGATGTCCCCTACGGAGAACATGCAGTAGTTATTGCCTATGACAACTATGTCGGAGAAGAGAAGCTCTCATTTAAAGATGAAAATATCGAGCAGTATGAGGTAGGTGTGGACATCCGCAAAAGCATCAACTATCTTTCATATGTATCGTATGGAGTGAATATTATCTTGATTGTTTTTCTGGTATCAGGATATCTGTATCTAAAAAGGAAACGAAAAAAATAGATTACTAAGACAATCTAAGAGCTAGTTTTGCTTCTTTAACCAGCTTGCTCGCTTGAGATAAATCAGTCACTAGTTGATACTTAGAAATCTCCGAATCTGGTAGAGGATCGCAGAAGTGTCATTGACCATTGATTTTTACAGCCGACAGGTGAGGAGTAGCCAGGACAAAGATACGTTGGTTGGTGATCGATAGAGGCCGGAAAATTGGGGAAAGATATGACCTTTATGATTTTAGTGCTGCATCAACCACAGACTTCATGTCAGTAAAACTATAGGCGCCTGGGAAATTGGTGGTATTAATGAAAAAACCGGGAGTTCCACCAATATTAAATCCGTCACCCACTTTTGAATCACGGGTTAACTCCGATTCATATTTACCGCTTTCTAAACAACCTTGTAAATAATTAGGATCAATTACGGAACTGAGATAATCGACCAGTTGCGGGATATTGGCCTTATCATTTTTAACTGTGTCATTGATTAGAGTATAGCCGGCATTATTCATCAGCAGGTTGTGCACCTCCCAAAATTTGCCCTGGTCATAGGCACAATAGAAAGCCTGTGTGGCTAAGATACCGTTGCCGTGGCCGTTACGATATAACATTACGTACGAAGCCTGGCCTTCATCTACCAGTTTTTTCATCTCCCGAACAGGCGGGATATAACTGCCGCCGTCTGTATCCAGCTTAAACTGTGTGCCCATCTGGGCATTAAGCTCCGGATCCTCGCCTGCGGCGGCATGACAGAATGGGCAACTGGGGTCGCTAAATTCTACAAACAAGACTTTTCGTTTAGCATCGCCAAAAGACAGATAATCTTTAGTAAATAATTTTTTTAGCTGTTCCATCGTTGCTTGGGCTTTGGGTTGTTGTTGTTGTTGTTGTTGTTGTTGTGTTTGACCGCCTTTGACGCTTGCCAAGGTGTTTTCCACTTTTTTGATTTTCCAGAAAAGAAAGATGCTGAAAGCAAAAAGAGCAAGGGATAAAACTATAAGTAGATTCAACTGTTGGGTAATTTTTGATACTGGAGGTGTTTGTGTCTCAATTTCATCAGTCATTTCCGCCTGGTTTTCTACGGGAAAGCTTTTGGAAGAAATTTTTTTAGCCGATCTGGGTTGAGGTTTATTTTTGTTTTTTGGCATGTGTATAAATTTACTTCAAGAATCACATAATGTCAACTGGAAGTCTTATCCAATCAATAATCGGACTGAAAACAGCCCGATTGCTCTTTGAAAAATCGGAGTGAATGAGGACGACCAAATCTGTGATAATCAGCATATA